>Ga0302319_10009023_pt1 | contig 19283 bp, 12 predicted proteins | sample Bog_T0_2_FD_203319 | JGI IMG/M metagenome (GOLD analysis project Ga0302319, IMG submission 203319) | Peat permafrost microbial communities from Stordalen Mire near Abisko, Sweden - Bog_T0_2 | ecosystem: Environmental > Terrestrial > Soil > Wetlands > Peat | place: Sweden: Abisko, Stordalen Mire... | reverse complement strand
AGCCATCATTTTGTTGGGAAGTAGGGTAAGAGGCAGCCCACCTGACTTTGAATCAGGAGAAGCGAAAGCTCGCGTACAGGTTCGAGGTCTGTCTTCCGATCCATTTGTTTTTGTTGAGTTTACGAGGAATATTTATGACTTTTTATCGCCAATGTCATCTGAGCAAGGGAACGGCCAAGGAAGTTGCATGGATACCCGAAAAGTTTGCCAAAGTAGGAAAGTATCTTCGCATTAAAGACAGCAACGGCTGGCTTGTGGATGCCGCTTATGGGCGCCGCCCCATCGACTATCTATTGGCTCATGAGCGTGATCATCTTACCGCATTTCCATCATTGAGGTAAGTTCACGACTTGTCAGCGGAGTTAGTGTGGCGGCTAACACGAAGAGTGCCACTTTTTCAACACCGGTTCAAATCCGGTACTCCGCTCCAATGTTTAATTGGCTCTCTAGCGTAGCGGGTGCGCGTGCCGGTCTGAAAAGCCGGAGGATTCAGTTCGACTCTGAGGGGAGCCACCATATTCTCGGGATGTAGGAAAGAGGAAATCCGCGTGATTTGGGATCACGAAATCGCTGGTTCGAGTCCAGCCATCCCGACCAACTTGTTTTTGATGGATTGTGTTTGAGCCGTCATAGCTCAATGGCACAGCACTGCCTTCGTCAAGCAGTGACCACGTTTCGATTACGTGAGGCGGCTCCATTTTCGTTTTATGGTGTCCTTCGTCTAGTGGTTAGGACGGTCGATTGTGACTCGATCAACGGCGGTTCAAATCCGCCAGGACACCCCAACTGTGGGTTGCGGGGCTGCTTGGAGTGGCCATCTCACTTGCAATGAGAACAACAGCAGAGTTCGAATCTCTGGCGATCCACCAACAACCTTACTTGCACAACTCGGTTGTGCGTGATAGGATGAAATTTCAAGTGAGACACCAGATACAAATCGCCGTCGTCATGGTTCGCGAAAAACGCGAATGGATTTATGTGCGCGTATCCGGGAAGTCTCTTTTGACTGAGTAAAGCAAGCTTCACTTAGTGAATCAAAAGGCCCCGGACTTATACAGTCTCGGGGCCTTTTGGCGCTTATTTGTTCTTTGACAATTGAAGAGTTTCTTAATTTTGCGCCGGGATCGTCCAGTGGCTAGGACAACAGACTCCAAACCTGTTTACGGAGGTTCGAGTCCTCCTCCCGGTGCCATGCGGTTCCGTCATTCAGCGGCAAGGATGTCCGGCCGTCTACCGGATCACGGGGGTTCGAGTCCCCTCGGAACCGCCAAATAATTTATCAATGCGGCGTATCTGGATTGGCCCCAGGGAAGGCTCATAACCTTCAGAAGCACTTTCGATTCGTGCCGCCGCAACCAATTTGAATGCCGGATCATACCGCTGTTTGGACTGTAAGCTTTGCCGGCGAAGCATCCGGTTTTTACCCGGAAGAACAGGGTTCGACTCCCTGACGGTCCACCAGAGTTTATGCCCGATTAGCTCAGTGGAAAAAGAGCAGGTGGCTTCTACCCACCAGGCCGGCAGTTCGAGTCTGCCATCGGGCAACACAGTTTCATGGCGCATTCGTCCAGCGCTTTAGGACGCTTGTTTTTCAGGCAAGCTACCTTCGGTTCGAATCCTGGATGCGCTACCAGTTTTGTAAGTGGCCCCGTAGTTCACTGGAATCAGAACGCAGCTTTCCTAAAGCTGATGCCGCCAGTTCGAGTCTGGCCGGGGCTTCCAGTGTTTGTTTGACACGTGCCTGTAGCTCACCGGAATAAGAGCGCTTCGCTACGAACGAAGAGGTAGAGGGTTCAATTCCCTCCAGGCCCTCCACTTTTCAAAATGGGTGATTAGCTCAGTTGGATATCAGAGCGCTTCCGTCCGAAGGAAGAGGTCATCGGTTGGAGTCCGATATCGCCCACCAGTATTGTTTCAGCCGGTTAGCTCAGCCTGGTCAGAGCGTCTGTCCTACAAACAGAATGTCGTGAGTTCAAATCCCACACCGGCTACCAATTTATCTCCGCTATCACGCTCGTAAGGCCTGATTTCCGGTGACAACTCTATTCCCCAATCTGTGCATCGCGGTCGCATTCGCAAGATTGTTACCTGCTTCGGTCGTCTGCACGATTCCACCAGGTTGCGCGCCTGTATCACTGGCGTCCACAAAGAAGATGTGGCTGGCTTTTCTAAGATAGGGCAATAGCTGAAGCCCCAGCGTTGATCGGTATGTAGTCTGCTCTGTCAAGAATGGCCGAAAAATCGGGGAGTCAAGCTTCAGTCCGAAAGTGATCTGCCGCATGATCTACGAAGAAGCTGCGCCTGCGAGGCCGACGGCGTCCAGACAAAAATGGCAGAGCTGCTCAAAAGGCGGCACGCGGCAAAGTTGAAGCGTCTTTCGGATGATGACTGATTGACTTGGGTTTCGTGGGCCCTTTCCAGGCTGCCGCCGCGGAGCAGAGCGATGCCGTATGTCCCTACTCGTCGAAGGCAGAAGAGCCTCGATCCAAACCTAGCCAGCTAGCAAGTCATCGAGCCGTCGGAGTGAATATCCAGTACAAGCCGCCGTTAGCGTGCGCAGCCCGCAGTCCAAACCGCTTATCTGCCGGCTGTCCTTTGAATAGCCAGAAAAGATCGGACAGGATCTGTGAGTTATCGGCATAATACTGATGACGAACTCCTATCAAACTCGTATCTACGCTGGAGGCATCCACGGTATCAATCCCCTTGACCACAACGATGTTCGGCGCACCTTGCCCTGCGCGGGGATAGCCTGAATATTGTTGCGAAGCCATTAGCGCCAAATCTCGCGATGAGGCATAAATTGTCGTATGGGAAGAAGCTTTTTTGAACTTGTCCGCCAACTGCCGAAACACCTCAGCGTCGATATCCGGCGCCACTAAAGCGACCTGCTGTATAGGCGTGCCCTCTGCCGAAGCAGTCGCCAGGGCCTGTACGAGAGCGAATGTGCCCATACTGTGGGCGATAACCTTCACCTGTGCTACGCCCGCTTTGAGGACAACATCGTGAAGAAATTGCCGGAGATTCTCCGCGCTTAGTTCGGCATTCCGCCTGTCCTTGTTGTAACTGACAGCTCCTAGTTCGCCCTGTGAAGGCCAGCTAAAAGAAATGGCCGGTCCCTTGAATCCCAAGTCGTAAGACAACTGCGCCGTCCGGCGAATACTATTGTCAAACGTCGTGTTGAAACCGTGGACAAAAACCAATGCCAGCTTTTCATCAGTCCGATTCGTGATCTTAGATAAATCTGCAAAGAACGCCGCCGCCGTTGAAACCTCGGAGGAAAGCAGCACAATATGTTTTTCAGGGTCCGCTCGGAACTCAAGCTTCAGAATGCTCGGTCCTTCTAGATTGCCCATCAAGTGATCGCGTGGAATACTTACGTGAGATACGCCATACGTAGTGATCCCTTCACTTGAGAGCTCCGAGTCAAACTTGACGGGCCGCCGGCCGGCAAGATTTCGAGTGGTGGCCCAGAAGACCGGTACAACAGCATACGACGGCTCACCTGTGTCCGCGGCGCGAACCGGCGCCGGGGGAATCTTCATAATGATGTAGTCAAGCGGCGTATCGGCGTAATTGTAGATGACGATAGTGTACTTTCCGGCCGCTGGAACTTCCCACTCAAACGTCGAGGAATCCTCCTCGTTATTCTTTGCCACGAGTTCGTCCGCTTCGTTATAGATAAAGATCGCCGCCACAACCTCGCCGGCCACTACCGCTCGCACGGCTAAAGTCTCCTTCGGAGCCGCATCGATTGGAGTTGATCGGGCCGAGCCAAGCGCGGGTACTTTTTGTTGAATGGAAAGTTTCATGTCCTGCCCCCAAAAAATGGCTGCTAATGAGGCCACACTTCACAAGAGCCTAATGCTCTCCAATGATAAGACCGTCTGCCAAGCATGCTCCTCCTCAGCGTCCAATCAAAACGAAAGCAGCCCAATATTTGGGGTGAGAACCAAAAACCGGATGTTTCAGAATCTCTTGATTTGCCAACATCATCGCTTTTGAGGGAGTATTCGATTGCGCTTCGCGGTAAAAAGCCGTCATCCATAAGGCGGTCGCTTCGTCGTCCACTTTCCAAAGTGGCAGCAGGACATCTTGAGCGCCGGCATATAGCATGCTTCGCGTGATGCCATAGACGTCGTTGCTAGCTTCCGATCTCACCTTAGCCGCTTCGCAGGCGGATAGCGTCACGAGAGAAGTTCCTCTCAGCGGTAACTCGAACATTTCGGCGGCCGTTAGTTGTCCGTTGTGGCCGGGTTCGGCGGCTAACTGAACGAACGACAACATCGGTTCAGCTTCGTTGAACTCCCCATGGGCCGCAAAGTGCACAACCGTCTGTCCATTCACTTGCTTGATCAAGGCAGAGCGGGTGGCGCTCGATCCACGCAGCACTTGAGAATGCGGATAGTTTGCGGCCACGGCTGCTGCTTCCGCCTCTGCGTGCTCCAGGTTTGGCCCGATCACTGTCAACACCTTTGCTCCTTCCAGCTTCGAACCTGACCGCAATCGTACTGCGACTGAGGCCGACGGCGTGTACGAGATAGCTACTTTCTCCCCCAGGAATTTACCGTCTGTCTCATCGAGCAGAGCCTGGAACGGCAGGCCCTGTAATTCCGGCGCCGGAATAATTACTAAATGGTTCGTTTCTACCCAACGGGACATCGGTGCGATAAGCAGCGAGTAGAGATCTTTGGCGGCATTATCGTCGAATGGGGCACTCTTTCCTAAAAGGCCATCCTTCAGATTTCCGCTAAGCCGGAGAAGCTCCGACGCCGGAGCGAAATACGCCCTCACGTGGCTGTGCGCTGGTCCAATATGCCAGACAATGACGCGCCCTTGGTGCAAGAAGTAATAAACAAGGTCGAACGGTGTCTCGCGTGTCGCGGCTCGCAACTCGTCAAACGTCACAGGCTGAGCGTCAACCAATTCCAACAGGCTTGGCGCCTCTTTGCGGATTTGCTCCATTAACTCAGCAAGTTTAGCGTTACCACGCCCGGCGTCGCCCGAGTCGTTCAGGGCAGCCGCGTTCTCCGCCCGCGCCGTCATCAACTCTGCATAGAGCCGGCGTTCCTGCTCCGAAGGAAAGCGCAGCTGAGATGAAGACAATAAATCAGTCGTTGCCCGGGCGCGTAGTTGCTCCACCCAATGGAAAGCGTCAGTCTCTCTTGCGAGTTTTAACAAGTTCAAAAACAGCCGGTCATATAATGCGCTTCGTTCAGCTGCAAACAAGCCCCGCGAAACATCCGTTGGGAGTGTTCTTCGTTCCTCGTCCACGATTTTAGCCGCCTCGCGGTAGGAGTCTAACGCCGCGTCCATTTGTCCTTGCGCTTCGTGCAACTGCCCTTCCATATATCGTTGCCGCCAGTTCACGGTTGTCGATCCACCGGCTTTCGACAAAGACTGTATGTCTTGGGCAAATTGCCGTTGTTGCTGCTCATTCATTGGTGGCAGTGCCGGTCCCAACAAATCAGTGTCGATGATTTTGGCGCTGTTTGCGGTCAGGCCAGATCGCCCTTCTGCAACTGCCTTCGCCCGCCTCTCCTCCTCGTACGCCTTCTTCTTGGTCTCGACAGTCTTGTCGACCGACGAGAGTAAAGGACCATAAAGCACTAGCTCCTGATCAATGGAAGCGCTAATAAAACCGAAACCCATCTCCTCTGCCAGCTTCCGAGAGTTCTTAAGATCGCTGACGGCGTCCTCCAAGTACTGCCGAATACTCCGCTCTACATCTTCGCAACGCTTCCATTCCCTCGGGGTTTTAAGGGGCAGGGTCAAGTAAATGGCATAAAGTGATTCGGCCAACCCCTGCTTCACTCCTCCTTGGCTAAACAAAGCCGGCTGCAACAAGTCCTTATCGGCGAGTCGTTGCGCAGCTTCAACAACGGTCCCAAGCGTTCGGAGAGCGGCTAAATTATCTCCTGATGCCGATTCAAGGTCGGCCCGTTCGAGCAGCGCGTTCGCGTGTAGTGATTCATAGTTAGGGCCCAGACCCGTCAGCCGGATTGCTTGCTCGATCGCGGCTGCGGCCGCACCCTGATTTTTCAGTCCAAATCTTTCCAGCTTTCCTAGGCCGATCCACGCCTTGGCTTGGAATTCGACCTCATGCGTTATACCCGCAACGCGCACGACCTCCTGGTAGCGATCTTTCGCCTCATTCCAGCGCTGCATAATTCGCCTGCAGTCCGCCGAACGCAATAAGGCGAACGTGGATCTAGGGTTATGTTTGCCGCCGGCAGAAAGCAACGCAGCCGCTTTTGTAAACTCCGCGTCGGCTAGAGTGAGGTCGTCTTTCACGTCCGCCAGCTTCCCATTCTTGCGAATAGACGCAATTGCTTTGGTCATTCGCCGGTCTGCTTGATCGACTAGATCCTCTCCATTCTTATCGTTGCTCTGTCCAGCTGAGACAGCCAACGCGATAAAAAGGAGATCCATATCCGTACCTAAAGTACTTCAAATTGTTGGCGTGTTGCACTCGGCGAAGAAAGTCTCTCGCTCTTTCTGGCCAGATCAAGTTCTAGCGCGTGTGCATCACAGATGGCCTTCCAAACGAGGCCCAGCATTTACGCAAGTTTACTCCACAGGGGCAGCGGCGTCAACGGAAAATAAATGCGAATTCGGCAGTTTCGCCGGTGCCCATCGATAAGGCTGCGACAACTTACTCAGTTCTGCGTAATGGACAAAGCTTGTCCTTCAGCAGAAGGAAGAGAAAGTATCAAAAGGCGCATGTGAAGTACAACCCGGAGTTTAAGTGGCAGGCGGTAGACCCATGATGGCAGGGAACGCTCAATCCCTGGTAGCAAGAGATCGAGCACCCTTACGTAGCATCAAGGCAGCGCGCCGGAAGATCGGCGTGAATTCCGCCGGGCGATCTAGCAACCGATTCAACCTCAGTCTCTGAGCAACGCGAAGCGAGTATTGAATGGATCTGCGAACTGTGGAAGGCGGCGGTGCGGTCCCGCGAAAGTCCGCAATCCATTTCTAAGGCTCGGCTAAATCTCTCCGTCTGTCAGTCTTTCCAGTCAGTGGCATAACTTTATGTGCTTGCTTTTCTGCGCGAATCTCGCTGGACCACTCCGAATGGGCGAGTTTTGTAGGTTTGGGGCGTTAGGGAAGATTGCCCCGGATTTGAGTACAACGTGAGGGATTTACGTTGAAATACTGGAGGCGCGGGGCGGAATCGAACCGCCGAATAAAGGTTTTGCAGACCTCTGCCTTACCGCTTGGCTACCGCGCCACAATTGCAACATACCACATCAACCTGTATGATGCTGAGATGCATGTTGTCAGAATCGTGTTGCTCGTGCTTGCCGTGGCCGTTGCGCTGGGTGCGCAGGCGCCGCCGTTGCGGATCATCGCCTTTGGAGCGCATCCAGATGACTGTGACATTCGCGCGTCGGGCACCGCTGCGTTGTGGACAAAAATGGGCTATGCCGTGAAATTTGTGTCCGTCACCAATGGCGATGCGGGCCACCAAGAGATGCATGGCATCGAACTTGCGAAGAGACGTTTAGCCGAAGCGAAGGAGTCGGCTCGCCGTTTGGGCATTGAGTACGAAGTGCTGAACAATCACGACGGGGAACTAATGCCGACTCTGGAAGTGCGGCTCCAGATCATTCGCGAGATCCGCCAATGGAAAGCGGATGTCGTGATCGGACCGCGTCCGAATGACTACCATCCCGATCATCGCTACACGGGTGTGCTGATGCAGGATGCCGCTTACATGGTGGTAGTGCCGAACGTGCTGCCGGACATTCCGGCGCTACGCAAGAATCCCGTGTTCCTGTATTACCAAGATAACTTCCAACGGCCGAATCCATTCAGACCCGATGTTGCCGTCAACATTGACGAAGTGTTTGACCGTAAAGTGGATGCGCTGGATTCGCATGTCTCGCAGTTTTATGAATGGCTGCCGTGGGTGGATGGCAAACTCGGCGACGTTCCTAGCGACTTAGTTGCGCGCAAGGAATGGTTGAAAACCGCTTGGGCTTCACGACCCGTTACGGCTGATGTCCGAGCCTCGTTAGTCAAATGGTACGGACCGGAAAAGGGAGATGCCGTGAAGCATGCTGAAGCCTTTGAGGTCTGCGAGTACGGCGCCCAGCCTAACGCCGCGCGCTTGAAACAGATCTTTCCCATGCTGGGTAATTAGAAGTGCCGCAAAGTTTCCGCCGTATCCTCCGGCATCCGTGACGCTTGACGTTCCAGCGAGCGACTTACGAGATCGCGTGCTCCCAGGCCAACAGCCAGCGCCAAAGTAAGTACGATGCCGCCAAACAGAATGGCAAACGCTTCGTCAACGATCTTGCCGCCGATTTCCAAGTGGTTCAGCGCCATGGCGCCAGCCAGCACCAGGATCAGCCATTTCAAGCCAACGCTTAGTAGATGGGCGTATTGAACATTCAAGTTCACCGCACCAATCAGGACGCTTCGCGAAAAGAAGCGCGCGGCTATCGCTCCGATGATGAGCACCAACCCGGCGGCCAGGACATTGGGCAAATAAGCAAAAAGCTGGGTTACCAATTGCGAGGTAAGCGTGGCTTCGAAAGCATTGATGCCCACCAAAAGGCCCATAATGATCACCACCCAACTGACAACGCGAACCACGATATCAGTGGGACTGCGACCTGACTCTGCACGGACACCCGGCAGGTCCCAAGCCGACACTTTGCCATCGAAATCAAAACTGCGCAACGAACGCCGCAGTATGAACCCGATCGCCCAAGCTGCAATCACAGCAATCAGCAAGGCTAACACCAGAGCGATAAAGCCCGGCAGCAGAGTTGCGACTCTGGTTGCAACTCTGGTGACGGATTGGTTTAATGCCTGCGATACCTGTTCCCACATAAACAAACTCCTCTTCTACCGAACTTACGGGTTAAAACGGTCGGGCCAGCGCCAGCGCGACAACAAATAAGGCTTCTGCTTCTCATAGGCAAGTGCGAGCCGCTCCTGATTAGATTGCACGCCGGCGGGTGAAGCGTCTTTCAACTCCAACGTATGAGAGGCCACCCACGCGAGATACAAGGGTGTCATGGCACGTAGTAAGTGCTCTCGATTAATCGCACGCTGCCGGTGAGCCATGGCAAAGTCATACACAATCCGCACCCAAAGGTCGTCCGGCAGTTGAAACGCAGCGGGGGAAAGAGTGGCCATCTTCTTCAAATCCAAAAGAGTAGCCGGCGGCAAAGCTAAGTTCCAAATATCTCGCAAATTCCGATAGCCCAGCTGGAAAGTCTCGATCATGCGCTGGACATCGACCGCCACGTCTTCCTCTTCTATTCGAGTGGCGTCGCCGAAAGCCGGTATCGGCGGCGCATTATTAGATCGCTGCCACAGCGTACTGTTTCGCTCTAATTCCAAGAAAAGCCGCCCCAGAACCATGGAGAGGATGGAGCTAACATCTAACGATTCCGGTGGACGGGGTGGGTCCATCGGCAAGTTGACCTCACAAATTGCAGCGCCGCCGGAAATGGCCTCGGCCGCAATCCATTGTTGTGAGCGCGGCCGCCGCGTCTTTGGATCAAGCTGCATGAGCCGCTCCACCAGTTGGGCGGAAAAGCATAGATCAACTGCCATCGAATACGAAATACGCGTTCCGTAAAGGGCTCGCACCGCAGGATAGATGATGCTCTTATTAATGAGTGCGCTGAATTTCATATCGGCATAGCGCGGAAACACTAAATCAAAACCCTGACTTAGCGCGGGTGCCAACATCCGGTCTAAGACATCGGAAGAAAGTCGCTGTGGGCTGGTATTCCAAACGCAGCAGCACTTAGCGCCAACGTGCTGACTGATTTGAAAAATTTCCTGAAAAGTACCAAAGAATGAGGCGGGTGCGCCGGCCGCTGAAGCTTCATACTGCAAAAATTGTGGACCAGCCAGCTGTGACGAGTCCAAATGTTGCACACTGTTCGGATAAGCGATCAAAACGCGCTGGCCCGATCCGGCAATTTGCGGAGCCCACGCCAAATCTTCCAAGCTCTGCAAACCGGGCAGGCCGATGACCACATCGGCGGTGCCGACAGCCCCTATCTGTTCGTTTATTTCCTGCGGCAAACTTCCCGTTTCAGGCATAGATACTCATCCACTTAAAGATCTAAAGCCGCAATGCCGGCCAATGGTATCCGCACCCATGTGGGACGGTTTTCCATTTCATAATTCAATTCGTAGAACGCTTTATCCAAAAGATAGGCTTCGAGCAATGACTTAAAGGCCAGGGGATCACTGGGTACAAAAGAAGCGCCCGTCGTTTCTGTTCGATAAGCCCGTAAGAACGAAGCGGCCACCCATCGTTCCCAGAAGTGGCTCCAGCCGGTCAGGCTTTGCAGACTCTCGGGTCGACGCGCCACATAATTGGCCAGGCTCACTTGCGCAGCGTAGCTGAAAGAGCGCAGCATGCCGGCCACATCCTTGAGAGCGCAATGCTTGGCGCGGCGTTCTGCTAGCGGTCGCGACGGTTCACCTTCAAAATCCAGAATCACGAAATCGTTTTTCACCGCCAACACTTGACCCAGGTGATAATCGCCGTGAATTCGAATCCGTTCCAGATTGACGGGCAGGTCCTTCAAGCCGCGAAAATGCGCCAGAGCCTGTGTCCGGCGAGTTAATAACCCTGCCGCCGCTTCGGTGGAGTCATCGGTGAACCTCGGAATCGACTGCTTTAAGCGCTCAAACACATGCGCAGCGTTCTCTTCCATGTGTTTCGCTAGCGCGCTAACACTGGTTCGATCAAAAGGCTCAGGTTCGAAATCTACATTTCCTTTGCCGAGAGCCAAAGCAGCGTGCATTTCGGCTGTTCTGCGCCCAAGTTTAGCGGCGGCATCGAGGCAGATACCCAAATGGCTGCGCGCCAGGGTATCTTCTTCGGCATCTGCCAACTCTATAAATGACTTGCTAGCGAGAGGCGCTTCTTCGCGCGGTGTTCGAGAGCAATTCTCATAAAACCGCTCCAGTTCTTCTAACATCCAGCGCCAACCATCGCCTTCGTTTGCTACTAAACCTTGCAGCATGGCCAACGTGGCTGGTTCCTGGCCTGTTTGTGAATATTCGATCGAGCCGGCAAACGGCGGGATCCGATTGAATTGTGTCTGCTCGGTTAGATAGCGGCCAATCTCACAATCAGGATTCTGCCCCGCTTCCTGACGGCGGAAAAGCTTCATGATCAGCCGCTCACCAAAGATAATCGATGAATTGCTTTGTTCGGCTGTGCCGCGTTTAGGCTTCAGTGGAACTTCCGCAGGCCCGCGCGCCAATCCATAAGCACTACTGCGTAAACCGCGGATCTCACCGTGTTTGGTTTTGATGACGGCGTCTGTCTCTATCGACGAAAGCAATGCGGCGCAAGTTACGTCGCTGAAAATGGCGTCGTAGAGGATGCCGTCGTTCTTGCCGGTGGCGATGTTGGCGATCACTGAGTGAGGAAATTCTTTTTGCAGTGTCTCTGCTTGCGCGCCGAAAGCTTTGCCCATTGCTAGGAAGTAATTATCGCTGCCACCCTCGTCAAATTGGAGGGAAAGCAGCGTGAGCACTGTGTCTGTTTTGGGAAGCTCGGCCCAATCTACTAAAGAGACTTTGCCGATCTTTCTTGATTTGCCGCCGAACCAACGTTGTTTGTACAGAAAATCAGGCAGCGCATGCGCCGCTAGCGTGTCAAAGGTGGACCCTTCTAGCGTACTCTGCCAATTGGTTTCCATCACTATTCCAATATCCTCCGGTCTCGATTTGGGCTCAGTTGATTTGTGTAACTCAAACCAAAAGAACTCGTAGGCACCCAGAGTCAGCGGATAAGGTTGCTTTCCAATTCGAGGGAACTCTACGTAACCCATCATCTCAAGCGGCGTCATACCATCAAATTCCGCCAAATCGAGTGCAACAGGCTGAGGAAAGCGTGACAGATTGGCTACGCACAGGATCTCTTCGTCTTTCGAGCGGCGGAGGTAGGCGAGTATCTTCCGATTGGTCGGATTCAGAAACTCAATTGACCCGCGTCCGAAGACTTGAAAAATCTTCCGCAAAGCGATCATGTTGCGCATCCAGCTCAATAGGGATGACGGATCACTTTGTTGCGCTTCTACATTGAGCGCGGTGTATCCATAGATCGGATCCATGATTACCGGATTGAAAAGGCGTGCCGGCGTTACGCGTGAGAAACCACCGTTGCGATCGGCGCTCCATTGCATCGGCGTTCGAACACCATTGCGATCGCCGAGATAGATGTTGTCGCCCATACCGATCTCGTCGCCGTAGTAAAGGATAGGCGTACCCGGGAAAGAGAACAGAAAACTGTTGAGCAATTCGATGCGCCGCCGGTTGTTATCCATGAGCGGCGCAAGGCGGCGGCGGATGCCGACGTTCACGCGCATGCGAGGGTCGGCGCTATAAGCCAGATACATGTAATCACGTTCTTCGTCGCTCACCATTTCGAGGGTAAGTTCGTCGTGATTGCGTAGGAATAAGCCCCACTGGCAACTTTCTGGAATGGCCGGTGTTTGAGCGATGATTTCTGTCACCGGCAAACGGTCCTCTAAGCGCAGAGCCATGAAGATGCGCGGCATGAGCGGAAAGTGAAAGGCCATATGGCACTCGTCGCCATCGCCAAAGTAAGCGCGCACGTCACTGGGCCATTGATTCGCTTCTGCCAAAATCATGCGGTTTAAATAGCGCTCGTCCATCTGGGCTCGCATTTGTTTCACAACGGCGTGAGTCTCCGGCAGATTCTCGCAGTTTGTGTGGTCGCGTTCCACCAAATACGGAATGGCGTCCAGCCGTAAACCATCGACGCCCAAGTCCAGCCAGTAGCGCATGGCTTTCTGCACTTCTTCCAGTACCAGCGGATTGTCGTAATTCAGATCGGGCTGGTGCGAGAAGAAGCGGTGCCAGTAATACGCTTTGGCGACGGAATCCCAGGTCCAGTTTGACTTTTCCGTATCGGTGAAGATGATCCGGGCAGCGGCGTATTTCTTTTCGGTATCGCTCCAAACATAGAAATCGCGTTCAACCGATCCAGCAGGAGCTAGGCGGGCGCGCTGGAACCAAGGGTGTTGGTCGGACGTATGGTTGATGACCAGTTCGATCATCACCTGCATGTTGCGTTCGTGAGCGGCGTCAAGGAAAGCTTTGAAATCGTCGAGCGTGCCGTAGTCAGGATGAATGTTTAAGTAGTCAGAGATGTCGTAGCCATCATCCTTCAACGGCGAAGGGAAGAATGGCAGGAGCCAGAGACAGGTAACGCCTAAATCCTGCAAATAATCCAGGCGCTGCGTGAGGCCTTGGAAATCGCCCATTCCATCGTTATTGCTATCGAAGAAGGCACGGACGTGCAATTCGTAGATGATGGCGTCTTTGTACCAGAGCGGATCTGCCGCACTGCCGGTTGTTCTCATGCGTGTTCACCGCTGGCGAGCAGCGCGACGGGAAATGAGCTAAATAATTCGTCGAGCCGTAGGCGCCCTTCAGCGCCCGGTTTAATTGCTTGCCCTGTGTATACGTTGTGTAACGAGTGCAACGCCAAGTCACCTAATTCAAGTTCGGCGTCACCCCACACTGAGCCGATAGGGAGGCTGCTTTCGAAGCCGGTGAGCGAGGTGATCAAACGCGGCGCAACCGCTACTACGGCATGCCCTTCAAACCGTCGAGCAAACGCTACGACATTTGACGCGTAAGTTCCGCTGGTTATGAGCGGGTGATAATCGCCCTGCAGGAATAACGCGGGTTGACGCTTGCGTAGTCGCAGGCCCTGAGCGGTCAGGAAAAGTTTGATGCCGCCTGTCTTCCAATCCGCTAACAATTGCTTTGCCATATTGAGCGTGGCGCAGCAGGGGGGCGCTTTAGTTATCCCGTCGTAAATGTCTGTGAGCTTCTGTTGACGAGCGGCATAATCGACCGGTCGGCGATTGTCCGGATCAACCAGGTTAAGATCCCATATTTCGCTGCCTTGAAAGATGTCGGGTAAGCCGGGAGAGACCATTTTAAGTGTCAATTGCGACAGCGAGTTCACCATGCCAAGTTCGGCGACTCGCTTCTGAAACGCCATGAACTGAGCCAGAAAGGGCTTGGCGCGTGTACCAACTAGCGTGCTCTCTATGAATTGTGAGACGGCGGCGTCATATTCGGGTGAAGGGGTAATCCAACTGGTGTGGACTTTCTTCTCCTTGGTCGCTTTGGCAAGGTACTCTCGCATGCGGTCGACAAACTCGCGAGTCGGTTCCTCTTGGTCGGCCGGCCAAGCGCCAAGCAAGGCTTGGTAGTACATGTATTCGTCGGAACGGTCGGGCGCGTGTTCGTCTTGTACGCGGGTGCGAGCTGAGGAATTGATGCGAGCCCACGTCTTCACCTGATTCGCCCAGAGACGCGGTATTTCAGATAGAACATTGAGGCGTGCCCGAGCATCTTCGCCGCGTTTGGTGTCGTGGGTTGCGGTGGCGGAGATGGCCAATGGAAAGTGCTCTACACGTTCGATATTGGATTCGTGAAACTCTTCGGTCCGTCCGCCGAAGCGAGTAGGATGGCCGCCGACCTCATTCAATGAGAGCAGTGGGCAATAACGATAAAAAGCGGTATCTTCCACGCCCTTGGCTTGCACGGGACCGGTGTATTGCTGGACTTTCATGGCGAAGCGCAAGCGGCGGGCGTGCTCATCGGAAGCAAGATCGGGCCGCGCCACGGGCAGAAGTATCTTGCGAATGAAGCGAAAGATAGAGGTTTCCTGCGCTGGATTGCGGCGTAGAGTATCGCGGATGGCGAGCTCAACGTTGCGCTTATCGAATTCGCTCCAAGCGCTCTCGCTTACGTAGGTTCGATAAACGGGAAAACAGGCAACGACTTCCGTGAGAGCTTCTTGCAGGCTAAGTAAAGTAAAGTCGCGGTAATGGCGGTCGCTCTCCGAGATGCGGTTGAGCTCGTGCGCCAGTACGTGCATTTCGCTCGCCATAGAGGTTTCGATGATAAGTTTCTTACTGCTATAAACGACTTCTTTGAAAGAGCGGCGATCGCCAGTGATGCGGCCATACAGCTTTTGAAACTCGCGAGCCGAGCGCTTATCGACGTAGAGGGAGTTGAGCGAATTGAGGAACTCGTAACCGGTGGTGCCTTGGACGGTCCAATCTTCAGCGAGCTTTTCGCCATCGGTCAATATCTTTTCGACAACTATGTAGAACGGGCGATCTTTTCCGATGGCTGAACGGAGGCGCGCGAAATAGGCGTGTGGATCGAACAGGCCATCGACGTGGTCGAGCCGGAGGCCCTGGATGACGTCGTCCTTAATGAGTTTCAGTGTTAGCGCATGCGTGGCGTCGAAAACTTCAGCATCTTCCATGCGGATGGCAGCCAGTTCGTTAATGTCGAAGAAGCGGCGGTAGTTGATCTCGTGAGTCGCGGTGCGCCAGGACGACAGACGATACGGCTGGGTTTCCAGAAGCTTATGAAGCAGGTCGAAATTGGTATTGAATTCCGCCATGTTTGCTTCGACATGTTTGCGGATCTCTTCGGATTCGCGAACCAGCGTGGCTAAGCGGCGTTTGGCCACTTCTTTCTCGCGGCTGCGTTCGCTCACAGATGTCATGTCGGTTTGTTCAGTGGCGGGCAGGTGCTCCAGGTGGAAGAGGATGCTTAAGAACTCCGTCAGTTCGGGGTTTTCCGCCGGGTGAGCGGCTTTAAGCGTATCTATATTGTGCCCCAGCAGAATGACTAGCTGACGTGGATTCAGGGGTAAGTCGCGGTCAAAGTAACGCAGGCTAAAGAAGCTTTCATCGGAGAAGGCGAGTTGCAGCTTGCCGCTATCCAGCGCGACGCCGTATTGTTCGCCGAGGATCGGCAGCAAGACTTTGTCTCGAAGTTCCGCCTTGATTGGAGTCCAATCGATGTCGAAGTAGCGAGCATGCTGCGAAGATGGGCCGTTTTCCAAGACGTCGCGCCACCACAGGTTTTCGCGCTCGTTGATGCCCATGTGATTGGGAACGAAGTCAACGATAAAGCTCATGCCGTACTGCTTTAACTGGGCGGAGAAACGGAGCAAGGCATCCATGCCCCCGATTTCGGGATTGATCTGGGTATGATCGCAGATGTCGTAGCAATGCATGCTGCCCGTCGTGGCCTTCAAGATGGGCGAACCGTAAACGGTGGTTACGCCTAATTCAGAAAGGAAGGGAACGATAGCAGCCGCTTGGTCCAACGTGAAGGTTTTATTGAACTGCAAGCGGTAGGTGGAGACGGGCGAATCCATTTATGCTCCTTCCTGCTCACTGGTTCGGAAGACGATGGCGCCGGGGCGCGAGAAAGTGACGAGCGACTTCGCTCGATCCACTTGAATGGGCTGACTGTCGGGCGCGAATTGCGGATCTTCGGAGTTCCAGATAGGTTCGCCGAAGCGGACTTCGGTATTCCCTCGATTGCACAAGCGGATGACAACGGAAACGCCTGCGCGCTGGAGCAGCAGAGTGTCCTCGTCCAATGCCTCGACGCACAGTTCGGGAGAACACAAGCCACGATCGGGTATGGTTTTGCGCAAGGCCACAAGGCTTTTGTACAAATTGAGCATGTAGGAATGGGGCCCTTTCGTTCGCTCTTCCCACTGAAGCTTGCTGGCACGAAACGTGTCGGACGATTGCGGATCGGGGATCTCGGCATGCGAGAAGGCGGCGAAACCGGCAAACTCCTTGCGACGGCCTTCGGTGACGGCACGACCTAGCTCGGCGTGATGATCGGTGAAGTAAAGAAATGGTGTGCTGGCCGCCCATTCCTGACCCATAAAGAGGAGCGGCGTTTGCGGCAGTAGCAAGAGAAGCGCAGTGGCAGCGCGATAAACGGCCCAGTCCATGGATCGATCTAAACGATCGCCCAGGGCGCGATTGCCGATTTGATCATGGTTCTGAATGCAGTAGACGAACTGAGAGTAATGCACGCCCGCCGGATCGCTAGTGCCGCGCCACCAGCCGCGCTTAACCGTTTTGGCGATAGAGGGGACGGAGCCATCGACACTGGCGAAGTAGCCATCGGTGTCGCCGGCCAGTGTGCGGCGCATCTGATGGTGAAAGTCATCGGCCCATACTCCGGCGAAGCCGAAACCATCGGCGGATTCGGGCCTGAGTATGGCGGCCAGGTTTCGAGAATCTTCCGCGATGAGGTGAACGCGGCGGCCGAGTTCAGTAGACGCTTTGAGCACGGCGGCGTTGAGATCTGTAAGTATGTGGCGCGGGCTATCGTCCTTAATGGTGTCGGTGGCGTCGAGCCGCAAGCCGTCGAGGTGATATTCGTGAATCCAGCGCAAGGCGTTTTCTATAACGTAGTGACGTACGGGTTTGCACAGTGTGTCGTCGTAGTTGATGCCGTCGCCCCATGGCGTGCGATGGTGCTTGGTGAAATAGTGGCTGCTAAAGTTGCTCTGGTATGAGCCATCGGGACCGAAGTGGTTGTAGACAACGTCCACAAACACAGCGATGCCAAGCTGATGAGCTTGATCGACAAACGAGCGCAGATCATCGGGCGAGCCGTAACAGCGCGCGGGGGCGAAGGGAGCAACGCCGTCGTAGCCCCAGTTACGGTCACCTGGAAAGTCCGAGAGCGGCATGAACTCCACTGCAGTGATGCCGAGCTCTTTTAAGTAAGGCAGCTTGCGGGCAGCCGCCTGGTAAGTGCCTTCCGGAGTAAAGGCTCCGGCGTGAATTTCATAGAACACGGCGTCTTGCAAAGCGATACCGATCCACTCCGCATCGTGCCACTGATAGCCGTTCGGATCAACAACAACAGAGGGCCCATGCACGCCATTTGGTTGATAGCGCGAAGCAGGATCGGGAAACGGACCTTTGCCATCAACGTGGTATGAGTATGCGGTTCCCGGCTCTACGCCTTCGACAGAGGCACTGAAATAGCCATCATGTGACTTAGTCATTGCCACCCGTCGACTATCGCCAATTACTAGGTCGAGAGACTTTGCGTATGGCGCCCAGACGCGAAAAGTTACGTGGTCTTTTGTGTAAGTTGCGCCTAAATCAGGCTTCCCAGTAGGCACTACTTAAGAGAGCAAGGACGGGGGTTTAGTGTTTCGCTAAAAGTTCTGACAAGCTATCGGCCCAGTAATCCGGCTGCCATTTGGCGAGGTCGGCGTGCTGTCCGTAACCGTATGTAACGGCGCAGCTTTTAACTCCGGCGCGATGGGCGGCTTCGATGTCGGCAGGTGAATCGCCAACGAAGAGGCACTCGTTGGGCGATGCGCCAAGACCTTCGAGGGCTTTGAAGATCACAGCAGGATGCGGCTTAGCGGGGAAGCCGTCTGTGCCTTGCACATGATTGAAGAATGACAGCAGAGCAAACTTCTCGAGCACTAAACGAGTGGTGGGCGTGCCCTTCGTTGTGGCCGTAGACTTGCGGCCAGCGAGTTGGGCGAGGGCAGCGGCTACGCCTGGATAGGCTTTGGTGGAGGCGTGATTACGCAGCGGATAGATGCGCCGATACTCAACAACCAGAGCATCGATCTGTTCGGGCGTGTATGCCGGAAAGAGTTCTTGAAACAGATCAACGAGATGACGGCCGATGAAGCCCTTAATAAAATCGAACGGAACATCAGGCCTGGGTGTGGACGCCAAAACACCCTGGATGGCTCCGACGATGTCTATCGCGGAATCAACCAGGGTGCCGTCAACGTCGAACAGATAAACGTTAAACGCAGGAATCAAGCAGGCTGAGGGCTTTCGCCACCCATCAAACCGGGCAGGGCATTGGGCATAGGCGTCGGGACGACGGAACCGCCATCAGGGCCGGTCGGCTTCTGACTATTGGGCGTTGTTAACTGGGGCAGCGTTCTGCCTTCAATCAGAGCGTTGACTTCGGCGCCATCGAGGACTTCGCGTTCGAGCAACGCTTCGGCAATGCGAACCATGGCATCCGAACGATCGGAGATGATACGCTTAGCGCGGTCGTAGCCGTCTTCCACCAGCTTGCGAACTTGCTGGTCAATTTTGATGGCGGTTTCTTCGCTGTAGTCGCGATGTTGATTGATCTCGCGGCCGAGGAAGATCTGCTCATCCTTCTTGCCGAAACTGAGTGGGCCGAGTTCGCTCATGCCCCATTCGCAGACCATCTTATGCGCCATTTCAGTAGCGCGTTCGATGTCGTTGCCGGCGCCGGTGGTCATTTGGTCGAGGAAAATTTCTTCCGCGATGCGGCCAGCCATAAGAATGGCTAAGCGGGCTTCGAGATACTTCTTGTCGTGCGAAAGTTTGTCATCGAGCGGCAGCTGCATGGTGAGACCGAGCGCCATACCGCGCGGGATGATGGTGACCTTATGCAGC
>Ga0302319_10009021_pt1 | contig 19284 bp, 19 predicted proteins | sample Bog_T0_2_FD_203319 | JGI IMG/M metagenome (GOLD analysis project Ga0302319, IMG submission 203319) | Peat permafrost microbial communities from Stordalen Mire near Abisko, Sweden - Bog_T0_2 | ecosystem: Environmental > Terrestrial > Soil > Wetlands > Peat | place: Sweden: Abisko, Stordalen Mire... | reverse complement strand
CCACGCTCCTGCGCCTCCTGTGCGGGCTGGACGTCCCCGACCTGGGCCGCATCGAGGCCAACGGCGAGGTCTGGTTCGACGCGGCATCCAAGACCCTGGTCCCGGCGCGAAGGCGACGGGTGGGAATGGTCTTCCAGGACTACGCGCTGTTCCCGAACATGACCATCCGACAGAATCTGGTATTCGCCGCCCGGGCGCGGCAGGACCGCGACCGGGTGGAAGGACTTCTCTCGTTCACCGGCCTGGAGAGCCTCGCCGACCGGCGTCCGCGCATGCTATCGGGAGGGCAGCGCCAACGCGTCGCCCTGGCCCGCGCGCTGGTGAGCCGTCCCAGCCTGCTCCTGCTGGACGAACCCCTTTCGGCGCTGGATCCGACCATGCGGCGCGACCTGCAGGACCTGCTCGTGCGGGTGCGTACGGAATTCGGCGTCCCCACCATCCTGGTCTCCCACGACGTCCAGGAAGTCCTGCGCACCTGCGACTCCGTCCTGCGCATCGAGCACGGCCGGAAGAAGGCGCGGGGAAAGCCCTTGCAAGTCTTCGGAAGCGGTGGAGTCTCCACCAAGTTCCGTCTTGTCTGCGAGGTTCTGGACATCGCGCCCGCGGGCCCGGCGGCGGTGGCCACCCTGCTGCACGGGCAGGATCTCCTGCGTGTGGTCCTCTCCACGGAGGAAGCCGCCGGTCTCGCCGTGGGCGATCGCGTCGCCGCCGGAGCGAAGGCCTTCTCCCCGATGGTCTGGAAGCTGGAGGAGGGCGGAAGCACGGTCTGACGAAGAGCGGTTCTATGATTCCGGCGACGGCCCGATCCCAACAGGAAACGCACGATGACCGGCGAGAAGCTCCACAAGAAACCACCAGTGCGATCCGGTCCGCTGCTCGTGCCCTCTTGGCATCTCTCGGGAACGGGCGGCGCCCGCCTGGGCGAGGAATACGTCGAGCTGCTGAAAGCCATCCAGGTGAACGGTTCCCTGCGGGAAGCCGCAGCGGTCTGTGGCATCTCCTACCGCACGGCATGGGCTCGCGTCACCGAACTCAACAGCCTCGCCCGCGACCCTCTGGTGATTTCCGCGACCGGCGGGGTCGGCGGTGGGGAAAGCATCCTTTCCGGTGCCGGCCAGCGTCTCCTGGCCGTCCAGGAACGGGCGAGCGCGCTCTTCGAACAAGCCATGAAGATGGCGGGTATCGATACGGAGGATCTCGATTCCCTCTTCGACTTCCTCAAGCGCATCTCCATGCGCACGACGGCCAGAAACCAGTTTCAGGCGACCGTGACCGCCATCCGCAAAGGGCCGGTGGAGGCGGAGGTGGAAACTCGCCTGCGCGGGGGCGCGAAGGTGACGTCCCGGGTGACCTTGGGGGGACTCGACGGGATTGGAACCAGGGAGGGCGGCGAAGTGGTGGTCATCGTGAAAGCGACCTGGATCAGCCTGGTGGGTGGGTCGCATGTTCCCGAAACGGATGGCAACCACCTGCACGGACGGATCGTAGCCTTGCACCCAGGACCCGCGAACTCCGAAATCGAGCTGGAACTGGACGGAGGCGAGCATCTGGTGTCGACCGTACCCACGATCTCCGTCAAGACCTTGCGCCTTTCGAGAGGTGGCGAGGCGTGGGCCGTCTTCCAACCTTCCTCGGTCATCCTGGGCACCCTGGGCTGAAGTTTCCATCCGCTTCGGTACTTTCGTCGTCTCCATAAGTACGGGAATGTCGCAGCACGAGAGCTGGTGGTGGCGATTTCGCGGGCCACGACCGGGGGTATCGCGCACTCGCCAGATGAAAACCTGGAAAGCTGGATTGGCACGAATTCTGCTTTCGTAAGGCAAATAATTGCGATACGAAGGCGAGAGAGGGGGATGGAAATGAACCGGAGCACCAGCATTTGGATGACATCCCGCGAGAATCCAGCGTCGACGTCTTTCGCGACGGAGCCTTGGGCCGATCGCTTAGCGCCTCCCGAACTCGACGATACGCCCGTCGCATCCTCTTCGATCCCGATGAGGGGAGCTGATCTGTTCGCCCAACTGGTGAAAGACGCCGCGAGCTCCCGGGTTCCCCTCAGGGATCTTTCGATTTTCCATCGATGGGTGATGGTGAAAACGGATCGGTGGAGCTTCGCACCGCACTATTGCGCGGGGAATCTGCACCAGGAGGAATCCGACGTGCCGGAGGATTTCTCGTCGTGGCTGGGTTGGGCGGCCGTGGACGTGGCCCGGCGCATGCTCGCGTCCGGCAATCCCACCCACCGCTCCATTGGACTCGCTTGCCTGAAGGCGGCGCTGCCGATCCCGGCACAAGCGGAGGAACGCGATTCCCTCGACATCTTGGCCCCGCTGGCAACCCGGATGAGGACACTCGTGATCGGGCTCTTTCCGCAGGCCAGGGTCTGGAAAAAACAAGGGTGGCGCGTGACCATCCTGGAACCAGGGGCCGACGGCAATGTGGAGTGGCCATCCCACCCCGACGTCCGGTCCGCGGAACTCGTGGTTGCCAGCGGCTCCATCCTTCTGGGAGGGTGGCTGCGCGACATGGTTCGCCACACCCCTCTGGCCAAGGCGAGATTCCTGGTGGGCCCCACCGTTCCGCCCAGCCGCAAGCTCTTCCACATGGGCGTGCACGGGCTTGGCTTTTCCGAGGTGAGGGACTCCGGAGCGCTGACGGAACATTTCCGCCGCGGGGGCGTGTTCCTGCGCGGCGCACCTGCCGAGGCGATCCGGAAATACCACTGGTTCTGCCGACCTGGGTTCCTGGAGGAACTGGCCAGGTCGGCGATTTAGGCGAGGTTCCGGGACGGAGAGGCCGGCACTCACATCGGGCCGGCAATTCCCCGCGCTGGCTCTCTCCGTCCCGGCCAGTTTTTGTCATATATCGGAGTTACGCGGAGAATTCGAAATGTCGGGAGCGAAATTGGACAGGCGTTCGGGACATCCCTGCTTCGACGAGGATGCGCGGTCATCGGTGGGTTTCCTCCACCTGCCGGTGGCGCCGCGTTGCAACATCCAATGCCTGTTCTGCAATCGCCAGGAAGACTGTGTCCTGGAAAGCCGACCGGGAGTCTCGAGCCACGTCCTGGCCCCGATGGATGCGGTGGCGCAGGTGGCCCGCGCACTGGAACTGGATCCGCGCATCGGGGTGGTGGGAATCACGGGACCCGGGGATCCGCTGGCCAACCTGGACGCGGTCCTGGAAACCTGCGGGAGGATCTCCGAAGTGTATCCGGAATTGGAGCTGTGCCTGTCCACCAACGGCCTGGGATTGACGCCGGACACGGTGGATCGGCTCGTGCGGGCGGGAATCACGCACGTTTCGGTGGGAGTGAACGCCGTGGATCCCGGGGTGGCCAAACGCCTCGTTGCCCGGGTGCGCGACGAAAAGGTGATGTTCGGACGCGAAGGGGTTGAGATACTGATCGAACGGCAACTCTCCGGCATCAAAGCCCTTGTGGAACGGGGAGTGCACGTCAACGTGAATACCGTGGTGATCGCCGGAGTCAACGACGACCACGTGGAGGCCGTCGCTCGCGCGGTCGCCGGAGTCGGCGCGGACACGCAGAACTGCGCGGGCCTGGTTCCCGCCAAGGGCACGCCCCTCGCGGTGCTCGGCCCCACGCCCATGGCCCTGCTGGAGGCGGTGCGGCAACGCGCCTCCCGATGGATGCCCCAGGCGGACCATTGCGCGACGTGCCGGTCGGATTCCGTCGGAATGGCGGGCGGACTGGACCGGTGGGCGGAGCTCGCTCCGGGCAACCACCGTCCCCAGCACGGTTCCGCGCCGCTTCGACCCTACGTGGCCGTGGCGTCCAAGGACGGAAGCGCCGTGGACATGCATCTGGGCGCCGCCGAGAACTTCACCATCTGGGAGCGCATTCAGGACGTAATCCGTCCCATGGAGACGAGGTCGGCCGCGGGCCCCCGCGGAGAAGGCCGGTGGGAAAGATTGGCCGGTCTCCTCCACGACTGCGGAGCGGTTGTGGTTTCCGGCGCTGGAGAATCCCCACGACGGACCCTCGCGGCCTTGGGGCTCGCCGTGCTGGAGAAGTCGGGACCCGTGCAACAGGAAGTGGACGAGGTCTTCCGCACCCTGGAAAAACAGGCGTTCGCCATGGAACCCATCGGCGGTGGCGGCGGATGCGGGGGTGGGTGCGCAGGAAAGAAGAAGCGCGACGCGAGAGAAGGAAGTCCGGGCGAAGGCGGTTGTTGAATCCGCGGGAACACCCGCCCACGGCGTAGGGACGTGCCGGCGGCGCGTCCCGGAAATCGGGCGGGCGGTTATTCAAACCTCCGCGAGCAGCTCCAGGATCTCCGCGTCCTCCAGCGGCCGTCCCAGGAGCCCGGCCGAGTCCCGAACGCGCCGCACCATGGATTCCAGGTCGGCGGGGGGATCGATCCCCATCGAAGCCAATTTCCGACGAAGAGCCGACGCCCCCGTCTGTCGGCCGATGCCCAGGTGGCGTCGCGTGCCCACGGTCTCGGGGGGGAAGGGTTCGTAGAGGGCGGGATCGATCAGAATGCCCTGCACGTGCATGCCGCTTTCCGCGTGGAACAGGGCGCTCCCCACGATGGGCTTCCAGGGAAGCACCGGAAGATCCGCTCCCCGCGCGAAGAACCGGCACAGATCGGACAGGATCCGCGGGTCCAACGGAGCGCGGCGTCGCAGGTTGAGGAATGCGGCCAATTCCTCGGTGGCGGCGATCCCCGCGCGCTCCCCGATCCCGAGCAAGGTGGCGTCGGCGCTGTCGGCTCCGGCGTCCAGGGCGGCCAGGGCGTTGGCGGTCCCCATCCCGAAGTCGTTGTGGCCGTGGAATCCGATCTCCAAGCGCGTCTGCTTGCGCAGACGACGGACCATCCGAGCCACTCCGAGCGGGTCCAGGATGCCGACCGTGTCGGCGGGACGGATCCTCCTGGCTCCGCAGTCCATCGCGATTTTCGCCAATCGGGCGAGGAAGTCGGGATGGGCCCGCGACGCGTCCTCCAATCCCAGGGAGACGAAGGGAAAGCCCATGGACAGGGCCTGACCGATCGTGTCGCGCACCAGGCGCTCCACCCCCGCCGCATCCGTCTTGAGGCGTTTCTGGATGTGCGCTTCGGACACCGGAATGGACAGGTTCAGGCAGTCGGGGGAGATCCGGCGCGCCTGCCGGAGGGATTCCTCGCGCAGCGGGCACCAGATGGAGATCCTCAGCGGCAATCCAGCGTGGCGGGCGCGTTCCACCAGAATCTCCAGTTCGTCGTCGCGACCGCTGACGCCCACCTCGGCTTCGACGATCCCCGCCTGCGCGAGGCCTTCCAGGATTCTCCATCGGGCCTGGAAGTCCAGTTGCACCCCGTAGCGCTGCAAGCCTTCCCTCAAGGTCGTGTCGAGGATCATTCGGTCTCCCTTCCGGATCCACGGGACCCGCGGAACATGGAGAACGCGAGTCCTGTGCCAGCGGGGGGCGCGATGATCCGATGCGAGCTCGTCCGCGCGGCGATGGCCTGGGCGGTAACATGGAGAGGTGGAAAGTACGCGAATGTCGCGCCGGATGCAGGACGGATTCTGACCCAAATGTGGGTATCGCAAGAATATGCGACTCGTTTGTCGATTGGCACGGGGGTTGATTGGGAGAAGGTCATGGGTACCACGGTGGTGGTATCGCGACTTCAACCAACGAGGACCAATACCATGACGACGAGAAAGATCGCGATCTACGGAAAGGGCGGCATCGGCAAGAGCACGACCACCCAAAACACCGCCGCGGCCCTGGCCTTCTTCCACAAGCAGAAGGTCTTCATCCACGGCTGCGACCCGAAGGCCGACTCCACGCGCTTGATCCTGGGCGGCAAGCCCCAGGACACGCTCATGGACATGCTGCGCGAGGAAGGCGAACAAGGCGTGACCCTGGAGAAGGTCGTGAAGCAGGGCTACCTGGGCATCCGCTGCGTGGAATCGGGCGGCCCCGAGCCGGGCGTGGGATGCGCCGGCCGCGGTGTCATCACCTCCATCAACATGATGGAAGAGATGGGCGGCTACGAGGAGGACCTCGACTTCCTGTTCTTCGACGTGCTGGGCGACGTGGTGTGCGGCGGTTTCGCGATGCCATTGCGCGAAGGCAAGGCGCAGGAGGTCTACATCGTGGCCTCTGGAGAGATGATGGCCATCTACGCGGCCAACAACATCGCCCGCGGTCTGATCAAGTACGCGGACCAGAGCGGCGTGCGGCTGGGCGGCATCATCTGCAACTCCCGCAAGGTCGACAAGGAGCTCGATCTGATGCAGGAATTCGTCGACGCCCTGGGCACCAAGATGATCCACTTCGTGCCTCGCGACAACATCGTGCAGCGCGCGGAATTCAACAAGAAGGCCGTGGTGGAGTTCGACGCCGAAAGCCAGCAGGCCTTCGAGTACGGCGAACTGGGTCGCAAGATCATCGAGAACGAAGACCTGGTGATCCCCACCCCCATGACCATGGACGAGCTGGAGAAGATGGTGCTCAAGTACGGCCTGGCCGACTGAGGGAATTCCGGAACGCTTCCGTCCATCCCTGAACACATCCAACAAGGAGAACGGCGATGCCACTGACATTGCTCAAATGCGACGAGTCGATCCCGAGTCGTCAGCAGCACGTGTACATCAAGGCGGCCGGGGAGGACTCCCGCGACGCTCTTCCCCTGGCCAACACCGACACCATCCCGGGCACCCTTTCCGAGCGAGGCTGCAGCTTCTGCGGCGCCAAGCTGGTGATCGGCGGAGTCCTGAAGGACACCATCCAGATCATCCACGGTCCGGTGGGATGCGCCTACGACACCTGGCACACCAAGCGCTACCCCAGCGACAACGACAACTTCCAGCTGAAGTACGCCTGGAGCACCAACGTCAAGGAGAAGAACGTGGTGTTCGGGGCCGAGAAACTCCTGAAGCAGACCATGATCGAGGCCTTCCAGGAAATGCCCGACATCAAGCGCATGATCGTTTACACCACCTGCACCACCGCGCTGATCGGCGACGACCCCAAGGCCGTGGCCAAGGCGGTCCTGGCCGAACTCCCCGATGTCGACATCTTCGTGGTGGAGTGCCCCGGATTCGCCGGGGTGAGCCAGTCCAAAGGGCACCACGTGCTGAACATCGGGTGGATCAACGACAAGGTGGGGACGCTTGAACCCGAGATCTGGTCGGACTACACGATCAATTTCATCGGGGACTACAACATCCAGGGCGACACCTTCGTGCTGGCCGACTATTTCAAGAGGATGGGCATCCAGGTGATCGCCCACTTCACGGGGAACGAGACCTACGACGCCCTGCGCACCATGCACCGGGCCCAGCTCAACGTGGTCAACTGCGCGCGCTCGGCCGGGTACATCGCCAACGAACTGAAGAAGCGCTACGGCATCCCCCGCATGGACATCGACTCCTGGGGCTTCGAGTACTGCCAGGTGGCGCTGCGCAAGATCGGTGCCTATTTCGGGATCGAGGACCGCGCCGAGAAGCTCATCGCCGAAGAGGTGGCCAAGTACAAGGCGAAGCTCGATTGGTACAAGGAGCGGCTGGCCGGCAAGAAGGTCTGCATCTGGACCGGCGGTCCGCGCCTGTGGCATTGGACCAAGGCCTTGGAAGACGACCTGGGCATGAAGGTCGTGGGAATGTCCTCCAAGTTCGGGCACCAGGAGGACTTCGAGAAGGTCATCGCCCGCGGCGACGACGGCGCCGTCTACATCAACGATGGGAACGAACTGGAGTTCTTCGAGGTCCTGGAGATGGTCAAGCCCGACATGGTCCTCACCGGACCGCGCGTGGGCGCGCTGGTGAAGAAACTCCACCTGCCCTACATCAACGGCCACGCCTACCACAACGGCCCGTATATGGGCTTCGTGGGAAGCCTGAACATGGCCCGCGACATGTACAACGCCATCAACTCGCCGCTGATGAAGCTCGCGGCCATCGACCTGAGGGAGGCCGCGTGATGAAGGAGACATCCGCCCAACTGGTGAAGTTCTTCCAGGAGAACACGCTTTGGCAGTTCTTTTCTCGGACCTGGGACCGGGAAGAGGCCATCTCCGGGATCCTGGGGGGGCTGGAGACGCTGTTTCGCGGCGAAACCATTCCCCGCGAGAGCCTGCTGGAGAAGGCGTTCTACGCCGACGCCGTCGTGACCAAACAGCAATTGTCCGCCAAGTTCCCGTGGCTCGGTACGCTCGGGGCCGTGGAGCTGTCCGACGTGTTCGCCGAGGTCAAGGCCGAGCTGACGGATATCGTCATCACAAAGTCCAAGAACGAAGAACTGAGCGCCGAGCTCTACTGAGCCCGCGTTCCATCCAAAGGAGCCCTCCATGTCGTGCGACGTCAAGGAAAAGGAACGCGCAGGGGTCATCAACCCCATCTACAACTGCCAACCCGCCGGGGCGCAGTATGCCACCATCGGCCTCAAGGACTGCATCCCCATCGTCCACGGTGGACAGGGCTGCGTCATGTTCGTGCGGCTCTCGTTCGCGCAGCACTTCAAGGAGAACTTCGACATCGCCTCCAGTTCCATCCACGAGAGCGCGGCGGTGTTCGGTGGGATCAAGCGCATCGACGAGGCCATCGACGTCCTGGTGGAACGCTACCCGGACGTGCGGATCATCCCGCTCATCACCACGTGTTCCACCGAGACCATCGGCGACGACATGGAAGGCGCGGTGCGCAAGTCCGCCAAGAAGCTCAAGCAGAAGTACCCGGACCGTGACATCGCCCTTGTGGTGGTGCACACGCCCAGCTACTCGGGAAGTCATGTCACCGGGTACAACAACGCGATCGACGCCATCGTGAAGACCTTGGCCAAGAAGTCCGAGCCCTCCGGCAAGCTGAACGTGTTCACCGGCTGGGTGAATCCGGGAGACGTCACCGAGCTGAAGTCGTACTTCACGGCCATGGGCATCGACGCCAACGTGCTGATCGACACCGAGACCTTCGACGCGCCCACGATGCCTGGCAAGGACTCCTTCGCCTACGGCAACACAACCTGGGAAGACATCGCCGACACCGCCAACGCCGTGGGCTCGGTGGCCCTGTCCCGCCACGAAGGAGCCTCGGCCGCCAAATGGCTGGAGGGCAAGTTCAAGGTCCCCGCCTCCATCATCGACACGCCCATCGGCATCCGCAACACCGACCGCCTGCTGAAGACCCTGACCGATCTCACCGGCAAGGAGATCCCCGAGAGCCTGATCCGCGAACGGGGCAAGGCGATCGACTCCATGGCCGACCTCGCGCACATGTTCCTCGCGGACAAGAAGGTGGCGATCTTCGGAAATCCCGACCTGGTCCTGGGCCTGGCCCAGTTCTGCCGGGAATTGGAGATGAAGCCGTCGCTGCTGCTGTTCGGGGACGACACTCCCGCCTACGCCAAGGATCCACGCGTGCTGGAGCTGAAGGCCACCGCCGACTGGGACATGGAGATCATCCTCAACTCCGACCTGTGGGAACTGGAAAAACGCGTCAAGGCGAATCCTGAAGCCTACGATCTGATCATGGGCCACTCCAAGGGCCGCTGGGTCGCCATCGACGCCAAGATCCCCATGGTCCGGGTGGGCTTTCCCACCTTCGACCGCGCCGGGCTCTGGAAGCAGCCCGTTTTGGGATACAAAGGCGCGGAGCAGCTTGCCAACACCATCGCCAACACATTCTTCGCGGACATGGAATTCAAGAAGAACAAGGAGTGGCTCCTGAACGTTTGGTAGTCGGAACTCAACCGGGGAGAAGATCATGGCGATGACCGACGACGTGGTCTTCCACGGACATCTGGGCGAACTGTACCAACTGGCCAAGGACGGAAAGATCCCCACAACCTTGCAGGGAAGCCATACTCGGCCCTGCAAGTTCTGGACGGCGATGAAGATCCTGAGCGGCATCCGCAATTCGGTGGTGGTGGCCCATGGACCCAGCGGCTGCGCCTACGGAGTGAAGCAGGCTTACAAGCTCACGAATTCGCGCAACAGCGGATCGCCCTACGAACCCGTGGTCACCACCGGGATCGACATGGAGGGGGTGATCTTCGGCGGCGAGAAGAGCCTGCGCGGGGCCATCCTGGACGTTCAGGAGAAGTACGCGCCGGACCTGATCGCGGTGGCCACCAGCTGCGCCACCGGCATCATCGGGGACAACGTGGATTCGGTGGTTGACAAATTACGTCCGCAGGTGGCTTCCAAGATCCTTCCGCTGCACTGCGAAGGATTCGCCGGCGAATATCGCACAGGCTTCGACCTGGTCTTCCGCCAGGTGGTGGACCTCATGGACGAGCCCACCCCCCAGAGCAAGGCGTTCCTTTCCAAACACGTCAACATCCTGGGCGCCAAGATGGGACCGGAGCGCACCGAGGTGGAGACCGACGTCACCGAACTGATCCGCCTGGTGAAGGCCATGGGCGCGAAGATCAACGCCGTCATCGCGGGCAATTGCAGCATGGAGGAGCTGGCGCGAGCGCCCAGCGCGGCGGTGAACTGCGCGCTTTGCATGGATTTGGGCGCCCCCATCGGGAAGGCCATGCAGGACAAGTACGGCACGCCGCTGAACTCCACCATCCTCCCCTACGGGATCAAGGCCACCGAGCACTGGCTGCGCGGAGCGGCGGTCCATCTGGGCATGGAGTCCGAAGCCGAGGAGTTGATGCGCGCCGAGTACGAGGCCATCCGTGAGGAGTTCGAGGAGGCCCGCTCGCACCTGGTGGGGAAGACTGCTCTGATTGAGGGGCACGACGCCGTCAAGTCGCTGTCAGTTGCGCACATGCTGGAAGCAGATTTCGGGATGCGGGCAGTCATCTACAACCTGCACCCCTGGAGCACCGAGGCGCGCGAAACGAGCATCGATTACCTGCTGGAGACCGGCCTGGATCCCGAAGTGCTGATCACCAAGGGCACGCTGGCCTTCGGGAAGTACGAATCCATGAAGCAGACCGAAGAGGAAATGCTGCGCTACCTGGGTGACCTGGACCCCAAGAGTACCGTCTACTTCGGTTCGTCGCTGGCCTTTCCGCTGGTGCCGGTGGTGGACCTCAACGCCATCCTGAACCGCCCACGCTTCGGATACCGCGGAGCGCTCAAGGTGGCGCGTTGCGTGGTGGATTCTTTGAAGTACGCCTATCGCGGACGATCGTCACTCGCCCGTGAGATGGTCTTCCCCCAGCGAGGAGGATTGGCAGGTACCGGAGGATTGACCAACAAGCTGGCCCAGGATCTTCCCGACTGCACGATGTACGCCGGTGCCAGAAAGCGAGGCGGCAAATGCGCGATGGAATGACGCCGTTCGATCAGGAGGCACCAAGCCATCGAACATCCGTTCGTCCTGAGGCTCTCGAAGGGCGGACGGATGGCAAACCCGCACGTACTTCGACAGGCTCAGCACGAACGGGTTCCAAGCGATTCGACGGAGGACGGATATGAGCGATTCGAAGGCGAAAACCGACCTCTGCCACAGCTCGGACCCCATGGTGGGATGCGCCTTGGAAGGCGTGGCCAACGTTCTGGCCGGCATCCGTGGAGCGGCCATCCTGATCCATTCGCCCCAAGGGTGTGCTGCCACGGTGGCGGCGGCATTCGACCACCACGAGGTGGACTTCACCCGGCGCAAGACCGCTTGCACACGTCTTTTTGAGACCGATGTGATCATGGGGGCGTCCCAGAAGCTCAAGGACCTGATCCGCACGGCAGATACGAAGTTCGAAACGAAGACCATCTTCGTGGTGGGAACCTGCGCCGCCGACATCATCGGCGAGGATTTGGAAGGAATTTGCCGACAGGTCCAGCCCGAGGTCAAGGCGAGACTGGTTCCTCTCACCGCCGGGGGGTTTCGCGGGAACCTCTACGACGGGATGGACTCGGGGCTGGAGGCGCTCCTCGCGCACATCCCGAACCTCGACGAAAAGATCCCGAATTCCGTCAACCTGATCGCGCCCTTCGCCAGCTCCAACCCCACCTGGTGGGCCGACCTCGCTTGGGTCCGCGAAGTCTTGACGGATCTCGGGGTGGAGGTCCGATCGGTGCTCGCCCACGAAACCCCGTTCGAGGATCTTGCCAAGGCGGGAGCCGCATCGGCGAACATTGTCTTGAGCCACGACGCCGGAGCGGGTCTCGCCGTGAAGATGGAGAAGAGCCACGGGATCCCCTGGATCGCGCCCGACCTGCCTCTGCCGGTTGGACTGTCCAATACGGCGGCCTGGCTTCGCGCCATCGCCAAGCACTTCGGCGTCGGCGGTCTGGTGGAGCCGCGCATCCTGGCCGGAGCGGACAAGGTGGCGTCGGTCCTGCGCAAGCGTGCCTTGATGATGATCCCGCGCTACCGCAACGCCCGCGTGGCCGTCTCGACAGACGCGACTTTCGCGATCCCACTGTTGCGGATGCTGTTTTCGGAGCTGGAGATGATCCCCGAAGCGATCCTCCTGCGGTCCAAGAATCCCCACGCCAAAGCCTTGCTGGACAAGGAATGCGCGGACCTGGGGATCTTCCCCAAGATCGTCCACGGAGCGGACGGCCATGCCATCACGGAGGCGCTGAAGACCATCCCCGTGGATGCGGTGTTGGGTTCCGCATGGGAGAAGTACTTGGCCGAGGAAGCCGGGATCCGCATCGCCTTCGACATCTTCACCCCCACCAACAAGGACATCTACCTGGACCGACCTTTCTTCGGGTACGACGGAATGCTGTGGCTTCTGGAAGCGATGGGCAACGACTGGGAAGCTGCTTTGCGTTCCAAGGAGATCGACTGGGAGCAGTATCCGGAAAAACGCGTGGCGCAATTGGTGGATCGTGCCTGAGGTTTGGCGTGTGGCGGTCGCGTCCAGCCAAGGACGAGCAGTGGACCTGCACTTCGGGCACGCCGACCAGTTCTTGATCTTCGACCTGGGAGCCAAGAACGTGGACTACGTGGGCTGGCGTCGCTTGTCGGATTCTGATGATCCGGTTCCGGAGGGGGTAGAGGATCTCGATCTGGTCGTGGACCTCCTCTCCGACTGCCAAGCGGTGCTCTCCATGCGCGCCGGCTCCCATGCCCGCGACCGCCTGAGGAACAGGGGAATCTCGTGCCTGGAACACGACGGCCTGGTGGCGTTGGGACTTGCGCTGGTGCGCGAAACGCTGGGAATCGCCTGATTCGGGGCCGACGCCCCCCTGCACTGTGACCTACCCTGCCGCAGCTCCCTCCATGTATACTTGCGGTTCAAGGAGACGCGATGCCAGTCATCTCGATGTTCTACGGAATCCTCGTCCGCATGTACCTGCTCGACAACAAGCAGCACAACCTGCCCCACATCCACGTGAGGTATGCCGAGTTCGAAGCCGTGATTTCCATCCTCGAAGGAGAGATCCTTTCGGGCGAGCTTCCTCGGAAACAATTGCGACTCGTCCAGGCTTGGATCGAGCTCAACCGAGAAGCATTGGACGCCGATTGGCTTCTCGCTACAAGCGGGGAACCCCCGTTCAAGATCCAGCCGCTTTAGAAATCGAGGCAACCATGCACTGGGATGTCAAAGTCGTAGAACCCTCCGAGGACTTCCGTATCTACGTGGAGGTGGAGAACGGGATGAAGGGCTATTTCGACATGAAGCCCTACCTGGATCGCGGTGTCTTCAAGGAGTTGAAGAACGAAGCTTATTTCCGGAAGGTGGGCATCTTCCACGGCGCGGTCACCTGGCCCAACGAGCAGGACATCGCACCGGAAACATTGCTCTCGGAATTGTTGCCCGCTTGAAGTAGGTCGATCGTCCGCAGTCCACCACTCGTTGGAAGTGCCAATGTCATGGTTCGATGTGCACTGTCAACGTCCGTATCGATCGCACCATAACCGGATGCAAAGCTCCGGCATTGGCACGGCCCGTGCTTTGTTTGCGTTCGGCAATGATTTGCGAGACGACGCCGGTGGGTAGATCCCGTACCGGATTGATCGGATAGGCCTCTTGGATGGAGGTGGATGGCGGGGAGGCTTTCGATGCGCAATGCACAAGGCGAATTGGTCTGCGAAAACGCGAGCTGCCGGGCCACGGTCCTGCCGCTGATGTTCCGCCTCAGTCGGATCCTGGTGGAAAGCCAGGACCTGGGGGAAACCCTCGAAGTGGTGCTGCACATCCTCGAAGTCGAGATGGGGGTGGTGCGAGGGATGGTGAATCTCTACAACGCATCCACCGGGCGCATTTTCATCCACCGAAGCATCGGCCTGACGGACGACGAAGAAGCCCGTGGAGTGTATTCGCCAGGTGAAGGAGTCACGGGGAGGGTCGTGGAGACGGGGAAACCGGTCATCGTGCCCTGCATCGGCGACGAACCGAATTTCCTGGACCGCACCGGAAGCCACGCCGACCCCGCCAGCCGAAACCTGTCTTTCGTATGCGTGCCCATCGCACGCGGCCGAAAGCTGCTGGGGACACTGGCCGCGGAACGCGCCCACGGCAATGCCCTGGTTCTGGCTCAGGACGCGGAGCTTCTCACCACCATCGCCGCGCTGATCGCCCCCGTGGTGGAGTTGCACCTGGTGGAAACCGAAGAGAAAGCCAAGCTGGAGCAGGAGAACCGCCGACTCCAGGACGCCTTGGCCGAGCGGTTCCGACCCTCCAGCATCATCGGCGATTCGCGCCCCTTGCGCGAAGCATTCGCCCTGATGGGCAAGATCGCCCCCACCAAGACCACCGTGCTCATCCTGGGGGAAAGCGGGACCGGCAAGGAGTTGGTGGCCGGAGCCATCCACTATGCCAGCCCCGTGGCCCAGGGTCCCTACGTGCAGTTCAACTGCGCCGCGCTTCCCGAGTCCCTGATCGAATCGGAACTGTTCGGACACGAGAAGGGGGCCTTCACCGGAGCCTCCATCGCGCGCACGGGGCGCTTCGAGGAAGCCGACGGCGGGACCATCTTCCTGGACGAGATCGGCGAGCTCTCGCTTCCCATGCAGGCCAAGCTCCTGCGCGTGTTGCAGGAGCGCACCTTCGAGCGCGTGGGCGGAAACCGTCCGGTGAAGGTCGACATCCGCATCCTCACGGCGACCAACCGCGACCTTTCCGCCATGGTGCAGGCCAAGACCTTCCGGGAGGACCTCTTCTACCGCCTGAACGTGTTCCCCATCCAGATCCCTCCGTTGCGCGAGCGGGGAAGCGACATCATCGCCCTGGCCGACCACTTCGTGGCCAAGTTCTCCAAGCAGAACGGGCGCACGGTCAAGCGCGTGAGCACTCCGGCCCTGGACATGCTGATGACCTACCATTGGCCGGGAAATGTCCGCGAATTGGAGAACGTGATCGAACGCGCGGTGATCCTCTCCGACGACGACGTGATCCACGGCTACTCCCTGCCGCCCTCGCTCCAGACGGCCAAGTTGACGGGCACGGCCTACAAGGGGACGCTGGAGGCCAAGCTCGACGCCGTGGAGTACGAGATGCTGATCGAGGCCCTGAAGAACAGCCGGGGGAACATGACCACCGCGGCGCGCGATTTGGGACTCACCAAACGGACCATCGGGCTGCGCATGAGCAAATTCGACATCGACTACCGCATCTTCCGCAAACAATCGGCGTCCGAGCAGCAGCTCGGCGTCGCCTGACGGGCGAACCGGAGGGGACCGACCATGAGCGATCCGATCCTCGTGAGATCAGTCGATCTCGTAGGCCTCGGACAGCGCCGAGACGGACATGGGCGCTTCCGTGGGGCAGGTGGTGTGGCACGAGGAACAGCCCCCGCCGCAACCTTCGACGGGTGCGGAGAGGATGCGCAGCCGTTCCCGGATGGCGGCGCGGCGCTGGCGGAGCTCCTCGGCGTAGTCCTTCATCTCGATGCCGGTGCCGATCGCATCCATGGTCGGTTCCTCCCTGGGCAACTGGCAAAAGCGATTTCCGTTCCAGGGATTTCCAAGGGCGCCAGGGAGGCCACGAGCCCCGTCGCGACGGTTCGCGCAGGTAACATCGCCCGGGATTCGCTACGTCGCGGAACCCCGCCGCGCCCGTGCGCGCATGCCGATTTACGTCGCGGAACGCGGAAGATCAGTAGCGGATCCGCATGGTCCGCGTTGTGCTGTCACGAGAAGTGGAGGAGGACACCATGAAGGTACGGACGGACTTCGTGACCAACAGCAGCTCGGTCAGCTACATCGTGACCATGAACCTCGACATGGCCGAGTTCATCAAGGCCAAGAACGGGGCCGATTGGGATTCCCGCCATGCCCGCATCTACGGCGCCTTGCGCGAAGACCTGCGGACCACGGGCGAGATGTCGACCCTCCTGGACAAGGAGGTCTGGATCAAACGCTACGACTTCTCCAAGAAGCCCGACGCCAGATACGACCATTCCTTCGAGGGCGGCCTGGAGGCGGTGGATTTCGCGAACCTGGACGAGGAGACTCTCTGGGCCTACATCCGCGGCGAATGCCTGGTGAACGGAAGGCTCTCCACCGAGTTCAAGGGCTTCGGGTCGGTGCAGGTCACCCGCGACAAGAGCGCCACCGCAAAGAAGTACTGCGCGCTGGTGGAGTGCGGCACCTGCGAGCGCAACGGCACGGAAGAGTGCTACCAACTGGTGGCCTAGATGGACACGTTGCGCCGCCATGCGACCGGGTACAACTTCATCGGGGATCCCGACACCGGGGTCACGGTGCGGTGGGGTCGGAATCTGACGGAAAATCCGGCACGGGCCCCGTGGCCGGAGCTGGTGGACATCTCCATCTCCAACCAGTGCTCCAAGGGCTGCGACTTCTGCTACCGCGACAGCCATCCCGACGGCGCCGTCATGTGCCTGGAGACCTACGAGCACCTCCTGGACTGCCTGACCAGCCCGATTTGGGGACCGCCCTTCCAGGTGGCCATCGGGGGCGGCGAACCGCTGGAGCACCCGCAACTCCTGGACATCCTGGACGCCACCCAACGGCGCGGGATCGTGGCCAACTTCACGACCAACGGCCTGTTGCTGGATGCGGCCCTCGCCCGATCCCTGGCGGGCCGGGTGGGCGCCGTCGCCATGTCCGCGAATGGGTTGTCCGATTTCGATCCTTCCAAGGCGCGACTTCTGCACGAGGCCGGAGTGCGGACCAACCTCCATTTCATCCTGGACGCGAACACCCTTCCCCAGGCCTTGGAAATCGCGCAGGGAGAGCACGATGCGCTTCTCTCCAACCTCTCCGGCGTGGTGTTCCTCGCCCGCAAGCCCAAAGGGCGTTCGGGCCCGGAGGGAATCCTTCGATTCGAGGACCCACTCCTGAAACCCTTCCTGGACGCCGTCTCCTCGTCCGGGTCCGGCATTCCCTTGGGGTTCGACGCATGTTCCGTGCCGTTGCTCCTGAACCACGGCGGCATCGATCCGCGCACCGTGGACGCCTGCGAATGCGGATTCTTCTCGGTGTACGTGGACGAAGATCTGGAGGTGCGTCCCTGTTCCTTCTCCGGAAGCGACCGCGACGCGTGGAACCTGCTGGAACGGGACTTCGCCACCATCTGGGAGGAGTTGTTCCATCCCTACCGGGAGCGCCAAAGCGCCGATTCCTGCGACCGCGAATGCCCCGGTCGCGAACACTGCCGCGGGAAGTGCCCGCTGTTCGACGAAATCTCCTTCTGCCACGGAAAGACCGGAACATGAGAGACCACCGACAGATCTTCGGGTACGGGGAGCTCGCTCTCCCCGACGTCGTCAAGGACCGCTGCGCCGCTCCGAAGGTGATCGGGCCGGCCAGAATCGACGGATTCCGTCAAGGATATTTCAAGTACTCGCGCAAGTGGGACGGCGCGGTGGATTCGGTGAAGAAGGCGGAAGGGTCGTCGGTCTGGGGAATCCTGTACGCCATCGATTTCGACGACGGCGGACTGCTGGACGAATTCCTGGACGCGCGGCTGGACGGCACGGGGAACCATTTCCACTATCCGGTCGCGGTGACCTTGGAAAACGGCGAAACGACCGACGCCCTGATGTACGTGATGTCCGAAATGGGGCCGGATCGGCCGCCGAGCACCGAGTTCCTCGCCCGGTTGGTGGGAGGGGCCCGCGCCCAGAAGCTGCCGCCCGAATGGATCGAATCCCTGGAGAGCACGGAATCCGTTCCGGCCGCGTATCCGGTGCCCAATGGAACCGGCAGGGGTGGATCCGGCGACTGCGGCTGTTGCACCGACTACCGGGAGGAACTGCGGAAGGTGGACGCGTGACCCGCCACTCAAAACTCCCGCTCAGAGTCCCAGCGCGGAGAGGACGTTGCCCAGTTCGTAGGCCGTGTTGACCAGGTCGGGGTGCGTTTCCTCGTAGGGATGGAAGGCGAGGAGCATCCCTTTGCGGGCGACCTCGGACAGCTTGCTGGTCCGTTCACGGCGCGTGGATTCGAAGATCGCCGAGGTCAGGAAATTCGTGATGCTCTGCGCCGCCTGGGGGTCGGACTCCCGCAGGGGACCGAAATCCCGCGCCAAGACTTCCAGGTGCCTGGCGACATCCGACTTCTGGCGGCTGCTCAAAGTGCCGGACACCTGCACGGCGCGGACGAGAGGCTCGAAAACTTGTTCTTCCATTGTCGGGATCTCCGCAGTCGTGGTGGATGGAATGCTGCGGAGCCCACGATAGTTCGGAGGCCTGGACCGAGATGACGTTTTCCGTCCCTTGAGTCGCGCCGATGGCAGCACACCGAATGCCGAACTCAGATGGATTTCGTGATGGCAAGGTAGATCGAGCGCCGGGGAAGGTACTGCGGAGCGAAGACCCCGATCCCATCCCCGTCCCGGATCTCGTACTTGAGATCGGCCACGTTCACGATGTCCAGTCGAACGCCCAGGCCCCGGATCGGCCCCACATCTACGTCCTGCTTCGCCCCGACGTTGACCGTGGCATAGGATGGCAGTTCCGTCTCGTTGCAGAAGCCGCCGTAGAGGCCGCTCCCGTAGAGGAGGTCGGCGTAGATTCTCGTGGTCGGGAACCTGTAGGAAGCCCCGGCGGACGCGGTCCAATCCTGGTCGTGGTCCAGGTGGTACCAGTGCGTCCGCATGTAGGCGATCTCGTCGGGTTCGAACTGGAACTGCCCCGAGACCAGACCTTTGGCCATCGCCTGGCTGCGCGAAAGATTGCCGTAGACGGAAAATCCCCCGAGATCGCAGGAGGCCGCCAACTCCACGCCGGCGACGAGTCCCTGGGATGCGTTGTTGGGCGAGAAGATCATCGCCGGTCCGAACTGGCCCTCGTCCAGGGTGTACTTCTTGATCTTGCAGTAGCCATCCAGGCTGGTATGCAGCGCAGCGACGGGCGATGCGTCGATTCCCGCGTCGATGGACTGGTATCTCTCGCTCCGGACGGCCGGACTGATGGTCCATGCGGGGTCTGCGCCGTTCGTGGTGTTGTTGAA
>Ga0302319_10009020_pt1 | contig 19286 bp, 11 predicted proteins | sample Bog_T0_2_FD_203319 | JGI IMG/M metagenome (GOLD analysis project Ga0302319, IMG submission 203319) | Peat permafrost microbial communities from Stordalen Mire near Abisko, Sweden - Bog_T0_2 | ecosystem: Environmental > Terrestrial > Soil > Wetlands > Peat | place: Sweden: Abisko, Stordalen Mire... | reverse complement strand
TGGAGGGTGTCCAGGGTCATGAGGATTTCCTCGCCCATGCCGTCCGCATCGGGGATTCCGCCCGTGGCGAGCACGGGGTTCTCCGCGCCGGCGAGGCGGTGACGGACCAGCGATCCCGCGCCGTTCCAGTCGATGGGTTCGCTCCAGCGCACATGCAAGGTGTCGGGGGTCCCGTCCTGCGCTGCGTAGCGCACCGCGGCGGACACCAGCACCGGCGCCACGCTGTCGTACATCGGGAAGCTCCACATCCCCGCCGAGACCCACTTGCCCAGGTTGGTGGTGGGAGAAGAAGTGATGCCCTGCGCGAAGGGGCCCACCGGGATGGTGGTGGTGAGGCCGTCCGCATTCAGGTTCCACGCGCCGCTGTCCACCTTCGCGGTGTCGAAGCCGTTGGAAGGGGATGGCCACAGAAGCAGCATGCCCGGTCGGGACTTGGGGGTCTTGGAGAAGACGACCACGGCCTGGTCCACCGCCCCGTTCCCGTCGATGTCGCTGTACCAGCCGTACAACGGCGGGCGTTCGCCACCGGTCACGGGAATCCACGGTTGGGCGGGGGCCACGGGACGTCCGCTCCGGCCTTCCACCCATTGTTCGGAGGGAACGGGCCGGACCGAATCCCCCGGCGACACCGAGCCCGCCACCACCGGAAGAAGCCATTGGGTGGGCGACAGCGAATCGGGAGCCCCGGAGGTTCCCAGTTCCGTGGCGGGCTGGTCCAGAAGCCAACCGACACCCACGCCGCGCCGAACCGGCTCGGAGAAGCCCAGGCTCAGGGTGTCCAGGTTCGAGCCGTAGCGCACGCCGGCGGACACGAGGGCCGGGCCCACGCTGTCGGAAAGGGTGTAGGGGCCCACGGGTTCACCGGTTTTCCAAAGGGAGATGGACCCCGACCCATTGGCGCCGGAACCGCTGGTGAGCCCGAAGGAGAAGGGGATGGGCAGCGAGATGGAGAGGAGCGAGTCCGTGGCCTGGGCCATGGAAACCGCGACCGTGCGCGACGAGTCGTGGATCCCGAACCGGATCACGACGGAATCCGGCAGGTCGGTGGCGGTGAGGGTCTTGCCGAACACGAGTTCCACCTGGTCGGCCCGGCTGTCGCCGGACGCGTCCAGGATCCACGCCTTCCCGAGAGGCGCCGGCCGCACGACGAGCGTGACCCGGCGCAGGAGGGAGGGACAATCCAGGGCCGGGTTGCCGGAAAGATCGGTCGCGAAAGCCGGTGCCAGCCGCAGCGAGTCGCCGGAGGCGAGATCGTTGGCCGGCAGCAGGGCCAGGTACTTGTTCGAGGCGGTGTCCAGGACCCTGATGGTGGCGCCGGAGAACGCGGACGCGGGCACGGCGCTCCCGCCGCGTTCCACCAGGAAGGGCCACCCCGAGGCCAGGGCCACGTGCTCCGAGGTCCAGAAGAAGACGGTGTCCACGGGATTGCCGGTCAGATTCTGTACGATCTTCGCGGAATCGATCCAAGGTCCGACCCCGTCGGAGACCGGGACGGAGACGACGTGCATCGCCCCGGTGTCGCCGGTGACCTGGAGGTCCAGACGGCCGGTCCAGGCGCTCCCATAGGTCAGACCGGGCAACGGCAGGGTCAAGATCTTGCCCGTGGCATCCATCGAGATGGAACCCGGGGGCACCGCGAAGGGACCGACCGTGGTCGCCCCGTTGGACAGCGTGACGAACCCCGTGTCGTAGCCCCCGGCGAGGGGGAAGGCCTTGTTGAACTGCGCCTTCACGGAATAGGCCCCGCCGCAGGCCTCGGTGAGCGAAGCGCCCAAGCCCGCATAGGCCACGGATATGAGCTGCACTTTCCTGCCTCCGGGGCAATCCAGGGCCGCGTTCCCCTGGCCGTCGACCACCAGGGTCGGATCGAAACGGACGGAATCCCCTGCCAAGAGGAGTCCCGCGGGCAGGATGGCCAGGTACTTGTCGGTGGCGGCGTCCTGCAGCGAGATGGCGGCACCCGCGAAGGTGGAAGCGGGCACGGCGGTTCCGGCCCGGCGCACCAGGAAGGGCCAGGGCGCTGTGGAAGTGAACAGTTCCGATGCCCAGAAATAAACGGAGTCGGAGACCGCTCCGGAGACGTTCTCCGCGATCTTGATGGAATCCACCCAGGGACCGATCTCGTCGGAAATGGCGATGGAGTTCTTGATCCATCCGCCCTGGCCGTTGGCCTCCTGGATGTCCAGCCGGCCGGTCAAGCTTCCGGAAGTGAGTCCTGGTGGCAGGGGGATCGTGAGCGTGGTCCCGGCGGCGTCGGCCGTGATGGAGGTGGGGAGGACCTTGTCCACGATGGAATCCTTGCCGACGTTCAGCACAACGCGGGCGGTGTCCCAGCCGCCCGGGGCGAAGGGCAGGTTGAAGAGCGCCTTCACGGAATAGCTCCCGCCGCAGTCGCGGAACAGTCCGGCGCTGGCGGGAACGGGCCACCTAGCCTTGGCGTACAGATAGGCTTGGGACGAATCCGTGGCATCGTTCGCGTCCACGTACTTCACCAGCATGCTGTCGCCCGGGGGAATCGAGATCTTTCCGGCGACGGGGAGTCCACTGATGACCGGCAGCAGCCCGCTTTCGAAGATTCCGGTGGCAACTCCCGTTTCCACCAGCTTGAGCACCTGCTTCTGTCCCGTCCGGAGGTCGGTGAGGCTGACCAGCACGGTGTCCTTGACAAGGGGCATCAGGTTGTTGTCGCCGTCGGTGACTCGGATGTTGATCTGCGAACTGTCGGGCGTGACGCTCGGCCCTGCCGTTGCGTTCGATGCATCCACGATGGCGAGCGCGGACGCGGTGCGGTTGGAAACGCTGTTCACCAGCCATTCGCGTGCGGCGAACGCGCATCCATTGCCCTCCTGGCAGGTTCCGGTCGGTGTCGTGTCCGCCGAATCGCTCCCAGCGAAGATGGTGACGTTCAGGTTGTTGGTGCCTGAAGCCAGGGTCACGGGGATGTCGAATCTCCACGTCCCGTCCGCCTGTTTGGAAATCGCGGAGGCCAGTACCGGTGGGGCGAGCGCCGTTCCATTGATCCAGATGGAGGTGATGTACCCCTTTGCCGCCGGCATCAGCTGGTCGTACACGTCCGCGGTTCCGGTGATGTTGATCGTGCGCGCACCGCTCGAGAGAACGATGGGCGCCCCGTTCTGCTGGTTGAACGGGGGATCGAAGGCCACGTTCATGGCGTAGACCGTGCGCTTGGTCGCCTGTTCGACCGGATTGGGCGAATATCCGTACACGAAGGTGTTCTTGCGGTAGACCGCGATGTAGGGTTCGACGGGAATGTTCTGCGACGAATCGTCCAGAGCATTCTTGTCCGCGAATGGGACACCCGCGTAGTTGACGGGCGAAAGTCCGTTGTCGGCACCCGCGACATGGACTCGGAACGACCAGTCCTTCGTCCCCACCGCGAACGGATCGTGCGCCGGAGCATGGTTCATGAGGTCCGGATAGACCTGGTACTGGCCCGTTGCGTTGTTGATCTCGTACTTGTGCGTGTCGAACAGGACATCCAACCGAAAACGCGCCTGTGACTCCATCACCGGCGCTTCCGCGCTGTCGTAGAGAGGAATATTGAAGTACCAGTCGCAAACGGAATTGTCCGGACACGTGGAATCGACCTTCTGCGCATACGAAACCCGCAGAGCTCCATCGACCATCGCTTCGAAGCCGGAATCGATGTAGCCGTCGGACATGTACGCGAATCCGATGTCGCAACGAGCACCGAAATCCACCATGCTGTCCGGGAAGTATTTGGTGCCTCGGAGGTAGATCCGCAGCATCAGCGAATCGTAGGCCTTGCTGTCCTGGTTGGTGACCCCAAGACTCAGCGCACGCATGACCGAACCGGAGGAGCCCGTGTAGGTGTTGTCGGGGCCTTCCGGCCAGTTGTAGCGGCTGGCTCGGATGTCGAACTTCACATCTTCGACCGGCGTGCGGAAGCAACCAACCACGGACCCATGGCTTCCGGGTACGCCGACCTGGAAGTAATAGGTGGTCTGCTCCTTGAGTCCGGTCAGAAGCACTCTGTGGAATTCGACGGAAATCGGCCCCGTCTCGTCGGTGTCCACGGCAATGCGCTTCCCGGCAACCCAATCCGCACTGTCGTCGTAGATGACACTCGATTGGAAGACTCCGTTGGGTGTGACCCACATCACCTCCGCGGAATCCGCAGTGACGTTGCAAACCTTGATGTTCGAATAGGTCGGATTGGCCGCCACGCTCGAGAGGGTCGTGAAGTTGTAGGGAATCGAATCCCCGCTCGCCTGCACCCAGGCGTGGGAAAACGTCTGATCTCCTGCCACGTCGCTCGCCGTCACCGAGAAGTAGTACTTGGTCCCCGGGGTCAGGTTGGGAAGGGTGACCCTGAGAGTCACTCCGCTGTCCGTGCTGTTCACGTAGGATATCTGTCCATTTCCGCTCGAATCGGTCCCGTATCCAATTTTGACGAAGCCGTACTTGTCCAGATTCACCTGGATCACGGCAGACGTGTCCGAGGTACTCAATACGGAAACTGTCGGCACCGGTGCCACGACAGGTTCCGCCCGAGAAAGACCCATCAATGGAATCATCACTGCCGCGGATGCATCGGGACAGTTCGCTTCAGAGACGGACACTTGGTTTTCCCAGAGATCCTTCACGACCGTATCGGAATAGGCTGGCCCTCCCCAAAGCCCTCCCACGGGAATGCTGTAGTTGTAGTAGGCACCGGGGACATTCTTGCCTTCCGGGTTAGCTGCCCGGTGGTGGGGATGGTTGGGATTCTTGTGTCCAACGCCCATGAGATAGGACAAATCCATGGCGTTCATCCCGAACATGTAATCCATGCCGTCCACGATGAGATGTTGCACCGTGTCGCGCATCCAATACCCAGGAGTCGCCGGAATATTCAAAATTGGCTTTTGATCGACGATGGAGGTCGCGTCCCAATACATGTAGAGATCTGCGAAATGGCCAAACTCGTATTTGTTGAACCAGCCGGAAACACCGGACCCGTAGTTCATGTTGAACCAAAGGCTGTCGTACGAAACCATGGCTTGGGAGTATCCTCCGACACTGGGTGGCAGCAGGAATGTCTTCCCGCCACCGGCCAATTCCGTGCCAATCAGGTTGTTCAGACACCGAAGAAGCAGCGTGTCGCGCTGAGCGGGGGCGATCCCGTAATTTTGTGCGGTATCCGGATCTACCAGAATCAGCTTGATCATGGAATAGAGGGAAAAGCTCTCGATATTGGCCCAGGAAGTTCCGCTGCTCTTGATGATGCCGTTGCTTCCGCATCCGAAATAGCCACCATTGAACCGATTCAAGGCCGTACCAGCGTTGGATGCGGCGCAAGTGCCACCAAGTCCATTGATCATTCCCGGCGTGTAGGCCACATCGTTCAAATAGGTGACGTCGTGCGTCGCCCAAAGCAGCGCGACCGCTGCCAGCGCGAGATCGTCGATGACGATGGTCTCGCCGTCGTAGTCGCTGCCCCCTTCGGCACCGTTGGTCTTCTTGGCTTGTGCGTACATGGCCTTTGCCATGATCAAGGCCGTGTCGGCGAAGCTCGGATCGTAGGGCCGGTACATACGGGATACGAAGGCCAGTCCCGCCGCCCAGTCGGCCATGGATGGCGTACCCCAATTCTTGACCACGTTGCGCTCGTTGGCTCCGCCGCGATTGATGTCGGTCACCATGTCCTGGTTTTCCGGACGTCCCCACCAGAGGAAGTCGACACCGATATTGGTTCCGGTTCCTCCCGGTGGATTCCCCACGGACAGGAACATGTTGGAAGTGTTTCCCTGAGCCAGTCGGAAGGACTTCAGGGCGAACTGACTTCCCACCCAGGCCTCGCGCAAGACATCTGGAATGCCGTCCGTCTGCTTGGTGTAGGCCTGGTTCAAGGCGTAATGGTCCACGTCCTTGTCGTGCATCGTCGCCGCCAGCATCCCCAGCGCGGCGAGCGAGTAGCTCATGGTCCGACTTTCCTTCAGGTGATTGCCACAGTCGTACCATCCGCCGGTCAGGGCCCCCTTGTACTTGTACGTGCCATCCGGGTTCTTGGCGGCGCTGTCATAGAGCCAGCCGTCCCACATGTGCGAGGCGGGGTGGAACCACGACTGGTACTCGCCGCTGCGGGCCACCCCGAAGAACTTGATGGCCGCGTCGCGGGCCATGCCGTAGACGTTGTCGCTGACGATGAACGGCTCCGACGTGTCGGTTCCCACGACCACGCGGTACCGCCCCCAGGGGAGGGTTGTCGGCAGGAATCCCTGATCGAGCGTTCCCGCAGTGGCCCGTGAACCAGTCATCCCCGTGGCGTTGTTGTAGCCAGGAAGGCTGATTCGGGTGGCGGTGGCGGCGTTGTAGTAGGCGAACGGAACCACGCGCCCCTGGACCTTCTGTCCCCTGGAGGTCAAGGTACCCGTTGCGACCGCGGCATTCGAACCGTTGATGACCGTGAAGTTCTTCGCGCTTCCGGCATCCACGTAGTAGATCCGGCCCCATCCCTTTTGGATATCCGCCAATCGGTACCCCGCCTGGTTGACGCGCACCCGCCCGGGGACCCGATTCATGGTGTCCCCCATCTGCTGGATGTTGGTCACCGTCGTGGGAAGTTCTCCCAACGGATTGGCGATGGAATCGTAGGGAACCGGGTCGGCGGCGTGGACCACGGAGGCTCCGACAGCCAAGCACATCCAAAATGTCGCTCTGAGGGCAAATTTCACAATGAACTCCGTTTACCGGCCTAGAAGGGATCGCGACGGACTGATCCACAGTACTCCGATCCCCAGTTTACCGCCTTCCGTTCTTCCCCAGGCCATCGATCCGCAGGAAACTTTGGACGCCGGTCGCGTTCGGAGTACGTTCAGGAACGCCGGGTTTCCCCCTCAGGATCCCCCACCCGCTTCGCGCCGGGTGTGTTCCAGAAGCTCATCCAAGAGCTGCTGTGCCAAAGTGAAACTATGGCTAAGCTTCAGCGCGCGCTCGCAGGAGAGGATGGCCTCAGGAATCTCCCCACGATCCGACTGCACCAACCCCAGGCCGTAGTGGGCGTGGGCGCTGTTGGCCTTGAAGGAGAGGACTTCCAGGAATTCCGCTTCCGCTTCCTCCAGCCGTCCCTGTCGCCGCCAGGCAAGTGCCAGGTTGATCCGGGCGCGCGCGTTGCGGGAATCCGCCTCCCGGGCGCGCAGGAAGTCTTGGACGGCGTCGGCGTTCTGCTCCAGCGATTCGTTGGCCATGCCTCGGTGGTTCAGGACCACCGAGAGGGTGAAGTTGTCCAGGGGGTTTTCCAGCAGGGTGGTGTAGATCCGGACCGCGTCCTCCATCTCCCCCGCGATCTGGGCGTTGAGCCCCTTCTTCAGGAGCTTTTCCACGTCGCCCTGCGAGGTCCGGCGGGGCCGGGGGGTGTTCTCCCCGGGGGCGGTGTAGAGGGGGTGTTCACCGGTGGCCTGCTCCAGGTGGTTTTCCCTTGCCCGGGCAAGGTCGGAGATGTTGGACTTCTGGTAGTCGCGGATCTCCTGGAAGATGGTGTCGGACAGGACCAGATTGGCGTTCAAGGCCGCCAATTTCCGACGGATCTGCTGGTTGAGGGGATGGGCCCCGACCTTGTAGATCAGTTCGTGTTCGACTTCCGCCCAGGCGTCCTGGAGGATGGTGCGCACCTGGATTTCCACGCGGAACTCCGACAGGGTGGGATATTCCTGCTGCAACTGGTAGGGTAGGCCGACCTGCAGATGGGTGCTCGCGTAGCCGAATTCCGCGAAGGAGCGCCCTTCTCCCTTCTGCTCCGTTTCCTGGATCTCGAAGACCGACCGAGCGGCTTCCACCACGAGATCGACGTCTTCCAGGAACGGACAGACCGCCCGCAAGGCCATGAGATCGGCGAGGCGTCGCATGGCCGGCAGGGGCTCCACCAGGTCCTGGGGGCTGAATTTCCGCTGGAGTTTTTCCAGGAGGCTCGGGAGCCTCTTGACCCTGCCCTTCACCTGCACGGCGGGGACGCAGCCTTCGGCGGCGCGCTGCAGGAGCCGACCCATCTCCAGCACGACCAGCTCGCACTGGGGGGACAGGACTTGGTACACCGATTCGACGGCATCCTCGTCCAGGTAGCGGCTGGGATCGTTGGCCGGGTGGATGGGCGTCCCGATCATCGCAACGCCGCCGCGATCTGGGGTGGAGGATCGGAAAGCTCCAGACGGGGCCGGGATCCCTGGTAGCTGGGGCAGGCGTGGCGCCAACCGCATCCGGAGCAGGTCCCGGCGTGGGTCTGCGCCCTGGGGGACGCCTGCCCCGACAAGACCCGACGGAACCGTTCCAGGGCCACGTCGAGCCGCCGCCGTTCGGACCCGATGTCGTCGACCGTGGCCAGTCGACTCTGCTTCCTCTCGTCCCAGATGGGCAGGGGCAGATTCACCACCACGGGCGTGCCGGACAGGACCTGCTCCAGCGAATGGGCCAAGCGGTACTGGGCCAGGGCGTAGACCGTGGTCCAGTTCAGGCCTTCGTTGACGGAAAACGGCGTGACCAGCGCGACGACGTCGCATTCGCCGCGGATCTCGGCGAGACGGTCCGGGCGCCCGACCAGTCCGGTCTCTGCATCCACCAGCGGCGGTCCCTCGTCCACCCGGCGGATTGTGGCTTCCCCACCCCTCATCCGACCTCGAACCTCGCGGTAGACCGCCAGCCATCCGTCGCCGGCTTCCGCGCGCGAAAGGATGTGCAGGTCGGGGAAACCCTGGTGACGCAGGACGCCGAGCTGCTCGCATCGGAGGAACCCCTCCAGGGCTCGCACGTCGATCTGGCCCGGCTCCAGTTCGAGCGGGCTGCACCCGCGTCGCCAAACCTTCCATGCGGCGGCAAGATCCTGCAGGGCAAGGCTTTCCCAGCCCACCTGGATCCCGGGCCGGTAATACCTGCGTTCCAGTTCCTCCGCCGGCCAGGGCGACCAGGAAAACTGGTTGTACCACTCCAGAACGTGCTCCCAGCTGGCCCCGGGGGTGGTTTCGGGTCGTTGGAAAACGGAGGAACGCCGGGATCCTTGGCCGTCTCCGGAAGACTCGCTCGAAGCCGAGGCCGGGCCGGAAGCCGAGATCGGACCCGCGGAAGACGGTGGCGACATGGTGGTTCGCGGTTGCGGAGGACGCAGAAGGCTGTTCACCGGAAGTTCCATGGTCGGGTATTCCGGGGCGATGAAAACGCTGGATTCCTCGGTCAGGCGAGGGGGAACGGCGGCGGAGGACGGTGGTGCCGGGATCGGAACTCCCTGTTTGGGAAATTCGGGGATGGGGGGATGGGTGGAATCCCCCATCGCCGACCCCGCACGGGAGAGGTCGGGCAGGCTGCCCAGATAGAGGGACTCCCCGCCGTATTCGGCGAGCGAGGGCGTGGCAGGTGGACGAGGAGGGGGTTTTGGCAGTTCGACCCTGGCCAGGGGAGGCGCGGAAAACGGCACCCCCTCGAGGGAGGGAAGCGGAAGCGGTGCGGTGGCCGCGGGAGCCTCGGCCAGCATCGGTGTCCATCCCAGATCGACGGGCGACGGTGCATGCCGGGGAGCGGGTGGTTCCTGACGGCCAGGTTCCTCGGTTTCCCCTTCCATGAGCCGACGCGGCCGGAATGCCTCTGCATCCGCGGCCCTGGTCGGCATCGCTCGATCCGTCGTCGGTGGCGCGGAATGGTGTGGGTTCCGAGGGTCTGGTGCGGGTACGAAATGGAATTGCCAACGGGCCAAGGTGCCCCAACCCAGGCCGAGGACCCAGAATCCGAGGATTTCACGGGCCACCTGCATCCGCATCTGGTCCGGACCGGCCACCAAGGCTGCCAGGGCCAGGACCGCCCCGGTCCCAAGCGAGATCAAGGGCCACCAACCCAAAACGATCGAGAGGAGGAGCCCAACGGCGAAAACCCGCCAATCGGTTTCCTGTTCACGGAAGGCGAACCAATAGATTCCTCCACCCGCCGTCCCCACCAGGGAGAAGAACAGGAGCAGGATCCGAAGAACACCGTGGAGCGCCTTGGAATGTTTCATGATGTCACCGTATCCGGTACTTGTCCTTGAGGGCGGCGATGATCTCGTACCTGGTCCGGGTGCTGGAAGCCACAAACCTTTGCGACGCCTGGTCGTACACCAGAAGCTTGTACAATTCCTTCTCGATCTCGATCCCCAGCATCTTGTTCGCGGACACCTTCAGCTCGACGACGCCGAACCCGGTACCCCATTCCCGTTCCGCCTTGTCGAACAGATCGAACTGGCACATGTCGTCGGGGACCTCCCGCTTGGCCACGGGCTCGTAGCACTGGTCCTGGTAGTGTTCGGCCACGCGCCTCGCCGCCCTGTCCAGGATTTTCGCGCCCTCGGAACCGTCCCTCGGCTCCGATCCGGCGCATCCCAGCACGAACAGGGTCGGAACGACGGCCCACAGGAGTGCATTCCTCATATGGGCCGAAATATTAGCCGCCCAGGACCTTCTGCGCCGCGGTTTTCTTGTCCCGGCGGGAGGACTGGAGCTGGGCCGCCCGGACCAGCGCCTCGTCGATGTCTCCGCAGAGGTTTTCCTCGCCGATCTGGTCGGCGAGCCCCGATCGCACCAATGCGGTCATGGGCTGGGCGTGGACCCCCGAAAGGATCAGGGCCCATCCTTCCCGACGGCCGCGGGCGTGGACTTCCTCGATGGCCCGAAGCCCGGTGGCATCCAGGGACAACATGCCCCGCATCCGCAGGATGAGCACCTGCGGCATCCGCGAAGCCTCCTGGAGCGCGGACTTGAATTTCTCCGCGGCCCCGAAGAAGAAGGATCCCTGGATCTCGAACACCTCCACCCCTTTCGGGATGGTCCTGCGGGAAATGGATCCGGGGTCGTCCGAGTCCTCGCCTTCGGCCATGGTCTGCGTGATGTCGCGGATTTCCGTCACTTCCGCCATGCGCTTCATGAACAACGCCGTGGACAGCACGAACCCCACCTCGATGGCCACGGTGAGGTCGATGAGCACCGTGAGCAGGAAACTGGTCAGGAGCACCAGCACATCGCCTTTGGGCGCCCGGAACAGCTTGAGGAAGAGTCTCCATTCCGACATGTTGTAGGCGACCACCACGAGGATGGCGCCCAGGGCCGGCATGGGTATGAGCCCCGCCCAGCGGCCGGCGACCATCAGGATCACCAGCAACGTGAAGGCGTGGACGATCCCCGCGATGGGCGAGCGGCCGCCGTTCTTGATGTTGGTGGCGGTGCGGGCGATGGCCCCGGTGGCGGGAATGCCCCCGAACAGCGGCGAGACGATGTTGGCCACGCCTTGGGCCACGATCTCCATGTCCGACCGGTGCCTGCGTCCGGTCATGCCGTCGGCGACCACCGCGGAAAGCAGGGATTCCAGGGCGGCGAGCAAGGCGATGGAGACGGCGGGATTGAACAGCTCGACGAACTTGTCGAAGGGAACGGTCGGGATGTGCGGGAAGGGCAGGTGGCTGGGAACGTCGCCGAATCGGGAGTGGATGGTGCTCACGGGCAGGTGGAAGATCTGCACAAGCAAGGTGGTCGCGAGGATCGCCATCAACGAGCCCGGCACCTTCTTGGTGACCTTGGGCCACAGCACCGTGAACGCCAATGCCACCGCCGCGATTCCCACGGCCCAGAAATTCGTGGTCGGAAGCGCGTGCGCGAAGGTCGCGAGCTTGGGCAGGAAGAGCGCGGGGATCTTGCCGGGGATGGTCAGGCCCAGCAAATCGCCGAACTGGGTGGTGGCGATGATCAGGGCGATCCCGGTGGTGAAGCCCACCGTCAGGGGGAATGGCACGAACTTGACGAGTCCTCCCAGGCGCAGAAGCCCCATGACCACCAGCATGACCCCCGCCAGCAGCGTGGCCACCGCCAGTCCGTCGTATCCGTATTTCTGCACGATCCCGTACACGATGACGATGAAGGCGCCGGTGGGCCCTCCGATCTGGACCCTGGTGCCTCCCAGGGCGGAGACCAGGAAGCCCGCCACGATGGCCGTGTAGAGTCCCTGCTCGGGCTTGACCCCGGAGGCGATGGCGAACGCGATCGCCAAGGGAAGGGCCACGATGCCGACGATGATGCCCGCCAGCGCATCGCGTCGGAAGTTCGCCCAGGAGTACCCCTCGCGGAGCACGGTGAGGAGTTTCGGCTCCAACCGGGTGGGAAGCAGATTGGACATGCGCCCAAAGTTAGCCGATCCGACGGTCCGGCATCCACCGGGACCCGCGCAGATCCTAGTTTGTCCGGCGAACTCCACAATGGGCAGGAAGGCGAACATGCAGGCGAGGACATCCATTTCCATCTTGTGCCTGTGCGCGGCCCTTGCCGGCGCGCAGCCATCCTCTGGACAGATTCCGGCTTTGGAGGCCAAGGTCGACAGCCTTTCCGGCGAGTTGCGCACGCTGGAGAAGGTCCTCGCCCTGCGCGGCCTGGACATCGACCGCGACCGACGCGCGGTGGCCCTTCAGGACTCCACCTTCGACATCCCGGTGGAAGGCACGGCCGTCCTTGGGGAATCCAAGGCTCCCGTGACGGTGGTCCTCTTCACGGACCTGCAGTGCCCCTACTGCGCGCAGATGGCCCCGGTGCTCAAGAACCTCCAGGCGGAACACCCCAAGACCCTCCGGATCTCCTTCCGGCATTTCCCCCTCGTCACCATCCACGACAGGTCGATGGAAGGCCATCTCGCGCTCTGGGCGGCGGGGCGGCAGGGGAAGCTGTGGGAGTACTACTTCGCGACCACGCCGAGCTTCCGCTCCTTGACGGATTCCGTCCTCACGGCCTCCGCCAGGTCGCTGGGCCTCGACATGGCCAAGTTCGACGCGGACCGGCATTCCAACGCGGCGAAGGAGGCGGTGGAACGCGACATGAGGCTGGGCGAAAGCCTGGGCGTCCAGGGCACGCCCTCGCTCTACCTGGACGGGAAGTCCACCCGCAATCCGGGGGACATCGCCCTGGCCTGCGCGAGGTTCGAAGGAACTTCCAAGAAGTAGGGACTACCCCGGAAAGGAGCAGGCGATGTCCAACCGATGCCGCGCAGCGGTCGCCCTCCTTCTCCTGGCGGCTGCCTCGGAGGCGACGGTCGCCGGCGAACCGAGGGACGGGATCGTCGGCGATTGGCTGACCAGGGACGGCAAGTCGATCGTGCGCATCGAAAGGAACGGACCGACCTTCACGGGCGCGATCGTCTGGCTGAAGGATCCCGAAGCCCCCGGCGGCGGTCCCAAGCTCGACCACATGAACCCCGAACCTGCGCGACGCGACCGGAACATCCTGGGACTGGTCATCCTCCGCGACCTCCGGTCCGACCGGGAAGGGAGTTGGTCCGGCGGGCGCGTCTACGATCCCGAATCCGGCAAGACCTACCGCTGCGAGGCGTCGCTGGACGGTCCGGACAGGATCCGGCTCCGGGGATTCGTCGGTATCGCGCTCCTGGGCCGCACGGAGATCTGGCAACGGGCCCCCGAGGCCCCGATCCTCAGCCCTTGAACCGCGCGCGCAGGCTCTGGAAGGTCTGGGAGGCCTCGGCGTCGCGCGCCAGCGATTCACGCGCCGCTTCCAGCGAATGCGTGACCGTGCTGTAATCGCGACCGAAGAGCACGCCGATGGAATGGAGGGTGTTGTCGGTGAGTTCGTGGATGAGGAGCATGGCCAACTGTCGCGCCGCGACGACCGGACGCTTCCGGGTGCGCGAACGCATCAGGGCGATGTCGATCTGGAAGGCGTCGGCCACCGCCTGGGCGATGGCGCCCGGCGAGGACGAGTTGCGCCGGTTGCGCAGGGCGTCGCGGAAAACGGCCTCCGCGGTGGCGCGATCCACCTTGCCTCCGCAGATGTCGCTGAAGGCGCAAAGCTTGAGAAGAGCGCCTTCCAACTGCCGGACATTGCCGGTGAACTGCTCGGCGATGAGCTCCAGCACGTCCTGGGTGACGTCCCAACCGCCCTCGTTGGCCTTGCGACGGAGGATGGCGAGGCGCGTGTCCTGGTCCGGAGCGCCCAGGTCCGCGACGAACCCGGATTCGATCTGTCGCAGGATCTGCCGATCGAAGTGCTGGACCTCGGAAGGTGGCCGGTCGCAGGTGAGGACGATCTGTTTTCGTTGGCCCTGCAAGGCGCCCATCACGTAGACCATCTGTTCGCGGAACCGGGGCTTGTCCACCTCGCCCCCGAAGAATTGGATGTCGTCCAGCAGAAGGACGGAGGCGTCGCGGTAGATGTTGTGGAAAGCCTTCAGATCCCCTTTGCGCGCGACCTCCAGATACTCGCGCGCGAATTCCTCGGAAGTCCGGTACACCACCTTGCGGGCGACGTCGTGACCAAGCACGAAATGCCCGATGGCGTTCATCAGGTGGGTTTTGCCCAGGCCGGTGCCGCCCACCAGGAGCAACGGGTTGGCCCTGGCCCCGCCCGGCTGTTCCGCGACCTGGTGCGCCACCGCCATGGCAAGGCGGTTGCAATCGCCTTCCACGAAGCTGTCGAACGTCATCCGGGGAGCCAGTCGACCGGCTTCGCGACGGATCCCTTCGGCTTGGATCTCCTGCTTGGCCGAAACCAGGCGGGAGGAAGGCGACTCCGGCGTCCTGCGAGGGGCTGGACCTCGCAGGATGGGCTCCGAAGGTCCGGCCGGATCCAAAATGATCCGCACCAGGACGTCGGCCCCGACTTCTTCGCGGAGGGCCCGTTCCACCAGACCCTTGTGGTGGGTGTGGACGAATTCCTTCGCGATCAGGGTGGGGGCGAGGATCTGGAGCGTGTCTTCTTCCCACTCTCCGCTTTTGAGCGGAGCGAACCAAGCGGCGAAGGCGGCGCGGCTGACCTCGCGGGAGACGCGTTCCAGACAGGCCTGCCAAAGGCGGCTGGAATCCGATTGAATCAACAGGGAATTCACATCAATCCACACGAAAAAGGACGTGCCCCCAGAATTCCGCAAGATATCCCAACACCTGCCAACAGGTTATCCACATAGACTGGGATGTGAACCGGTATCCGCAGGGAAACAGGCCTCTGGATGATCTTTCGATCCACAATACCCCACAGGTCGGCATTGCCGGAACAGGCAACTCACGGAATATAACTCCTCCAACCCCGTCGACTTGGACCGTTTGGACCGGGGATGTTTCATTGCCCTGGAACCGGCATTGCAGGCCCTTTTCCGCGTCATCGAACCGGATCGGAATCCGACTGGATTGACAGTATCCGTCCATCCCTCCATCCTCCGGTTCCGTTCGCGCTGCCGAAGTGTTCCGATGCCGCCCCCACGTCCGCACACCAACCCTCCGAGCTAGGTTTGGGCACCCATGGTAACCACGCGCCAAAGGCCGTTCCGGGAGGACGGGAACGAATGGTGGAAGGGCCCCGTCCGGCCCCTTGTTCGGGTGGCCGATCTGGTCTCCGTCCTCCAGGCGGCCGGAGACCTCGCGGCCGTCGTCCTGGCCTACGCGTTGGCGAGTCGACTGTGGCCCATCCTGACCGAGTTTCCGGGGATCGCCGCGCTCAGGGAGAACATTCCGCCGGGGAACTACAGCATGAACGCCTTGGTCACGGCCTGCCTGCTGGCCCCGGTCTTCCATTCCATGGGGCTCTACGAGGAGCAGCACAGCCTGCTGAACATCCAGGAGTACCAGAACATCCTGCGCGGCTGGTTCCTCACCATGCTTCTCACCGTCCTGGCCGTGGCGACCATCGAGCGCAGCTTCCAGAGTCGGGGGATCTTCCTGACCGTCTGGCTCTTCCTGCTGGTGCTCCTCTTCCTCTTCCGCTTTTCCGTCTACCGGTTGGGGATCTTCCTGCGTCAGCGGGGATGGCGGGACCGCCGCATCCTCATCTACGGGGCGGGCGAGACGGGAAAAAGTCTACTGCGCATCCTCCGCCGTTCCCCGAAGACCGGACTTGAAATCGCCGGATTCCTGGACGACGACGCGACACTTCTCGGCAGGACCGTCGAGGATGCCGAAGTGCTCGGCGGAGGGGCCGACATGAAACGCGTGCTGGAACAGACCGGAGCCAGCGAGATCTTCGTGGCCCTGCCCCGGACCAACCGCTCCACGCTGCTGCGCATCGTGGAGCAGTGTCGACGCAACGCGACCCCTTTCCGGCTGGTGCCCTCGCTCTTCGACATCGTCCTGCAACAGGTCGAAGTCCTGGACATCGGTGGGATTCCCCTGATCGGGGTCCACACGCCCGGGCTTTCCCCGGCCCGCGCGATTGTCAAGCGCGCCATCGATCTCGGCGCCTCCGCGACCGCCCTGTTCTTCCTTTCGCCGGTGCTGGTCGTCCTGGCCACGGCCATCCGCCTGGTGGACGGGCCGCCGGTCCTGTTCTCACAAAGGCGGGTGGGGCGCGATGGCCGCCAGTTCCGCATGTTCAAGTTCCGCACGATGCGCAACGACGCACCCACCTATGCGAACGCGCCGACCGACCAGCGGGACGAAAGGGTCACCCCCCTTGGTCGGTTCCTGCGCAGGACCAGCCTGGACGAACTTCCCCAATTGTGGAACGTGCTTCGCGGGGACATGTCGCTGGTCGGCCCTCGGCCGGAAATGCCGTTCCTGGTCGAATCGTACGACGATCTCCAGCGCCAGAGGCTCGCGGTGAAGCCCGGCATCACGGGACTCTGGCAGGTGAGCCCGGACCGGGCCGAACCCATCCACGCCCACATGGACTACGACATCTACTACATCCGCCACCAGTCGATTCTCCTGGACCTCGCCATCCTCCTGAAGACGGGATCGTCCGTGGTGCGCGGAAAGGGGGCCTACTAGAACCCTCCCATTCCGCTCGAGCGGGCGAAATGGGAACCCTGTCAGGGTTCGAAGGAGTCGCGGAGGGCGGAACGCCAGTCGGGAAGACGAAGGCCGAAATCCGTCAAGAGCTTGGTCTGGTCCAGACGCGAATTCAGGGGACGCTCCGCCTTGGTGGGATAGGCCGAGGTGGGGATGGGCAGCACCGATTTCACGACCTGCTCCTCCCGGCGGGGATCGTCTTCGAAGATCGCCTGTGCGAATCCGTGCCAACTGGTCTCGCCGGTGGCGGCCAGATGGTAGACGCCCGACTGGCCCTGCCAGCGGGCGATGGCGGAGGCGGTGGCCTCGGCGATGTGTCGGCACCAGGTGGGAGCGCCCACCTGGTCGTCGATGATCTTCAGTTCCTCCCGCTCGCGGGAGAGCTTGAGCATGGTGCGCACGAAATTCCCGCCTCGCGTTCCCCAGACCCACTGCAGCCTGAAGATCAGGTGCTGCACGCCGGTGTCCGCGATCGCGAGATCCCCCTCCAGCTTGGTGGCTCCGTACACGGACAGGGGGCCAGTGGGGTCGGATTCCGTCCACCGTCCCTCCTTCCGTCCGTCGTACACGTAGTCCGTGGAGAAATGCACCATCCGCGCGCCCAGGCGGGCTGCTTCCTCGGCGAGCACGCGCGGAGCCCCGGCATTGACGCGACGGCACAGGTCGACCTCGTCCTCGGCCTTGTCCACCGCGGTGTAGGCGGCCGCGTTGACCACGAGATCCGGCGCGACGTCGCGCACCAGCGGGCGCAGCGATTCCGGATCGGAGAGGTCGATGTCGGGGTGGTCCACCGCGACGAGCTCTCCCAGGGGAGCCAAGGTGCGCCGCAATTCCCAGCCGACCTGGCCGCGGCGACCGATGATCAGGATCTTCACGTGTCCGTCCATCCCCACCGAGTTAGAAATCGACGGGGGGCCGGTCACCGCCGGAAGCGTTCCAGGATCTCCCGGGGGAGCGCGCGAAGGAACCGGAGATTGGTGGAGACGTACCTCGGGCCAAGCCGGCGCGGTTCCTGGACCAGGCGGAACAACCACTCCAGACAGAGGGACCGGGCCCAGCGGGGGGCTCGACGGCGACGACCCGCGTGGATCTCGAAGGCGTTGCCCACGCCCAGGAAACAGGCGGGGACGCTCTCCGCCCCTTGCATCCAGATCTCCTGGCGGGGGCACCCCAGGGCGACGAACACCAGTTTGGCTCCGCTCCTGCGCAGGAGGTCGAGGTGCCGTTCCCGTTGGGCCTCCAGATCCTCGCCGAAGGGGGGAGCCAGGGAGAGGACGACCTCCAGGAACGGGTGGTCGAGGCGTATTTTGTCAACCGTCAGGGCGAGGACCTCCGGCGAGGACCCGAACAACGCCACGGGCAGCCCCGCCTTCCGGGCCGGATCGAGCAGATCGGGAAAGGCCGACATGCCCTCCAGCCGTTCGGAGCCTCCCAGAAGCCGCACGAGGGGCATGCCGTCCGGGCAGACGAGATCCGCGGTCTCCATCGCCCTGCGCAACGCCTCGTCGCGGCCCGATTCCACCACCATGTGGACGTTGGCGAACAGGACACGGGTGGTCCGACCCGAACGGGCCAAGGACAGGATCCGTTCCAGGAATTCCGAGCGCCGTCCGGCGTCCACGCGGGCACCGAGGATCCGATCCCTGCGGATCATCCCTTCCCGGCGGCATCTTCGCCGCGCTCCAGCAGCTCGCGGAATTCCCGGGCGTCGCGCGCGGCGAGCAGGGCCTCCAGCAATGGTGCGGATATGCGCGCCACCGATGCCAACGCCCGGATGTGCGACGCGGCTGCGGAGGGCGGAGAGAGGAGAAGGAAGGCGAGACGGACCGGGGTCCTGTCGGGAACCGGAAAATCCACGCCTCCCTGGCAAACCGCCACCGCGGCGCAAAGCCGTGGAGCCGACTCCAACCGGGCATGGGGGATGGCGATCCCCATGCCCACCGCCGTGGACATCTTCGCCTCGCGCTCCCACACGGCGGACAGGATCCGGTCGCGATCCCCCAGGCCGTGGGCGGCGCACAAGGCGTCCACCAGCAGCGGAAGCAGTTCCGTCCGGGTCCCGACGTCCACTCCCGTCAGGACCGCCCCGTGGGGCAGGTGTTCGGACAGCCGGATCAGAAGTCGGCCCCCAGGCTCCAGTACTGGATGGATCCGTCGATGGGCTTGGGCTGGACGTTGTCCGGGGTCCCGGCGGGATCCGTCAGCGCCCAAGCCTCGCTCCAGCGCAGGATGAACGCCCCCAGGTTCATCCCCAATCCCCATCCGAGTCCCACCCCGCCCTGGTCCACCACATGGCCCGAGGTCCAGGCGGTGCCTGCGTCCAGGAAGACCGATCCCATCAACCAGTGCAGGGGCGGGAGGATGGCTCCGAACCGGACCTCCTCCACGAAGGGGAAGCGGAACTCGACGTTGGTCACCATCTCCTTGTCCCCGCGGAACTGGTCGTATCGGTATCCGCGCAGGGGCACGTCCAGGTCGGAGAAGTAGAGCTGGTCCACGCCCACGCCGGAATTGGCTTCGTTGAAGTGCCAGTTCAGCGTGA
>Ga0302319_10009017_pt1 | contig 19289 bp, 14 predicted proteins | sample Bog_T0_2_FD_203319 | JGI IMG/M metagenome (GOLD analysis project Ga0302319, IMG submission 203319) | Peat permafrost microbial communities from Stordalen Mire near Abisko, Sweden - Bog_T0_2 | ecosystem: Environmental > Terrestrial > Soil > Wetlands > Peat | place: Sweden: Abisko, Stordalen Mire... | reverse complement strand
CAGTGATCGGACTCAACGCCGACGACCAGCGGCTGGTCGACCAGGCGCTGGTAGACCTCGACGGCACTCCCGACAAGTCCCGGTTGGGTGCCAACGCGATCCTGGGTGTCTCGCTGGCCGTCGCTAAAGCCGCCGCCGACTCGGCGGAGCTGCCGCTGTTCCGCTACATCGGTGGGCCGAACGCGCACATCCTGCCGGTGCCGATGATGAACATCCTCAACGGTGGTGCGCACGCCGACACGGGCGTTGACGTCCAAGAGTTCATGGTGGCGCCCATCGGCGCGCCCAGCTTCGTCGAGGCGCTGCGCTGGGGTGCCGAGGTGTACCACGCGCTGAAATCCGTCCTGAAAAAGCAGGGGCTGAGCACCGGGCTGGGCGATGAGGGCGGCTTCGCCCCCGACGTGGCCGGCACCACCGCCGCTTTGGACCTGATCAGCCATGCCATCGAATTGGCGGGCTTCAAACCCGGCGCCGACGTGGCGTTGGCCCTCGACGTGGCCGCCACCGAGTTCTACACCGATGGCACCGGTTACGCCTTCGAGGGCACCACCCGTACCGCACAGCAGATGACCGAGTTCTACGCGGGACTGCTCAGTTCTTACCCTCTGGTGTCCATCGAAGACCCGCTTTCCGAGGATGATTGGGACGGATGGGCGGCCTTGACAACCGCAATAGGTGACCGGGTGCAAATCGTCGGCGACGATATTTTCGTCACCAACCCCGAGCGTCTCGAGGAAGGCATCGAAAAAGGCGTGGCGAATGCGTTGCTGGTCAAGGTGAACCAGATCGGCACGCTCACCGAGACGCTCGATGCCGTCGCGCTCGCTCACCACAGCGGGTACCGCACGATGATGAGCCACCGCAGCGGCGAGACCGAAGACACGATGATCGCCGATCTGGCGGTGGCGGTCGGTAGTGGACAGATCAAGACGGGCGCGCCCGCCCGCAGCGAGCGCGTCGCTAAATACAATCAGTTGCTGCGCATCGAGGAGGCGCTCGGCGACGCGGCCCGCTACGCCGGCGATCTGGCGTTTCCGCGCTACGCGCTGGACCCAAAATAACGTCGAACACGAAACGCGGCTGAGTCCGAATGCCCGAAGCGAAACGGCCAGATCCCAAGCGGCGCGCCCCGGCGTCGCGTCCGGGTTCGGTGCGAGGCCGTCGCGCCACTAGGGCCGCTGGGGCTGCTGGGATCGCCCGGCCCACGAAGGCCTCGGGGGCCTCAGGACCCCCGCAGACCGCGCCGCAAGCCACCCGAAACGCCGCCCGAACTCTGCAAGAGCACGTCGTTGAACCCATCAAGCGGCAGATCGCCGAATCCGCTGATCAGCGGTCCGATCAGCGCCTGGGCTTTACCGCGCGCCGGGCGGCGATCCTGGCCGCGCTCGCCTGTGTGCTGACCCTGACCATCGCCGGCCCGGTACGCACCTACTTTGCCCAGCGCACCGAGATGAATCAATTGGCTGCGAGCGAGGCGGCGCTGCGCCGACAGATCGCCGACCTCGAGCAGAAGAAGGGCAAGCTCGCCGACCCTGCCTATATCGCGGCCCAGGCGCGCGAGCGCCTCGGCTTCGTGATGCCCGGAGATATCCCGTTCCAGGTGCAGCTGCCCCCGACGGCGGCGGTGTCTCCGCAGCCCGGAGCCGACACGGCCAAGCCCGCCAACAACGATCCTTGGTACACCTCGCTGTGGCATACCATCGCCGATTCGCCGCACCTGCCACCAGCCAACGCGCCCGCGTCGCCCACACCTCCGGCAGTTCCGGAATCGCCCGGCGCGATTCCGCCGGCCCCGCCGAATCCCACCGCTCCCGGTGGTTGATCATGCGGACCTGGAAGCGGTGGCACGCCAGCTCGGTCGAGAGCCTCGAGGCTTGCTCGAGATCGCCTACCGTTGCCCCAACGGTGAGCCCGGGGTCGTGAAGACTGCGCCGAAACTTCCTGACGGCACGCCGTTTCCGACGCTGTATTACCTGACCCATCCGGTGCTCACTGCGGCCGCAAGCAGACTGGAGACGACTGGACTGATGCGCGAGATGACGGAGCGGCTGCGGCAGGACTCCGAATTGGCGGCCGCGTATCGGCGCGCCCACGAGTCCTATCTGGCCGAGCGCGATGCGATCGAGTCGCTGGGTACCACGTTCTCGGCCGGCGGCATGCCGGACCGGGTCAAGTGCCTGCATGTGCTGATCGCGCATTCGCTGGCCAAGGGACCGGGGCTGAATCCGCTCGGTGACGAGGCGGTTGCGTTGCTGGCCGCGGATCCGGCAATGGCTCCGGTATTGGCGGCCGGAACGTGGTGAGCAGGCTCGCCGGTATCGACTGCGGCACCAACTCGATTCGGCTGCTGATCGCCGACTTACAAGAGGGGTTTACAGCCGGGAAGCTGCGCGATGTGCATCGCGAGACGCGGATCGTGCGGCTCGGTCAAGGCGTCGACGCGACGGGTCAATTTGCGCCGGATGCGATTGCCCGCACCCGGGCCGCGCTTTCCGACTACGCCGCTCTGCTGAGGGTCCACGGTGCCGAGCGGGTGCGGATGGTCGCCACGTCGGCAGCCCGCGATGTCAGCAATCGAGATGTCTTCTTTGCGATGACGGCCGACGTGCTGGGCGCTGTGTTGCCGGGCTCGATCGCGGAGGTCATCACGGGAGCCGAGGAAGCCGAACTGTCATTCCGCGGTGCCGTGGGTGAATTAGACAGCGTGGGTGCGCCTTTCGTTGTTGTAGATTTGGGTGGCGGCTCCACTGAGATCGTGCTGGGCAGCGCCAATGTCATGGCCAGCTACTCGGCGGATATCGGCTGTGTCCGGCTCACCGAACGCTGCCTGCACTCCGACCCGCCGACCGCGGAGGAAATCGTGGCGGCTCGCCGGGTGGTGCGTGAGCGGCTGGAGGTCGCGCTGGGTGTGGTGTCAGTCGAAGGGGCGCGGACCTGGATCGGGCTGGCCGGGACCATGACCACGTTATCCGCACTGGCCCACAATATGACGACGTATGACGCTGCCGCCATTCATCTTTCGCGGGTCGCCGGTGACGATCTGCTGGCGGTCTGCGAGCGGCTGATCGGCATGACGCGAGCTCAGCGCGCCGCGTTGGCGCCGATGCACGAGGGCCGTGCCGACGTGATCGGCGGCGGCGCGATCGTGGTCGAAGAATTGGCACGCGAGTTGCGCGCCCGGGCCGGCATCGATGAGCTGATCGTCAGCGAACACGACATCCTGGATGGCATCGTGCTGTCGATCGCCGGCTGAGCCGAGATACCTACGCTTGCCGGGCAATCAACAGCGGTTGAGTATCGTCAGTCACTTGGGCTGCCTCCGATGTTCCGTGGATTTGGTGCGTTCTGGCCCACGTGGCGTAGTCCATAGCAACGGGCTTCGCCGGCGGTGGGGTGGCCTCAGCCAACCCCAACATTGCCCTGAACTTTGTCACGTTCTGCCTCCATCGTTTGCCGCTTTCCGCTCAACGGCGTGGGCCGTCATGGCAGCCGATTTCCGCTGCGCTTGAGTCGCGCGGGCGATGCGGGCCTCCATGTCGTAGACCACGATTTGTGGGGTGGCGCCTGGGATCCGACTGATGAGCCGGCCGAGCTTGTCCGCGGTGCGATCATGCAGCAATCGCCCCACCAGTGGCGCATGCGTTCGTCGTGCCAGTAGCACCGTCACCCTGGTGTCGGCATGATTGTCCAGCGCGTGCCGGACCAGCTCTTGCGCAGCCATACTCAGCCGGCGGTCCCCGCACTCGACCATTTGCAGCTTGGTACCGTGCTCGAAGCGGTCCCAGTAATCCTGCAACGACGCCGCCCGAGCTGGGTCCAATACGAAATGCACCGCAGTCAGATCGTCAGCGTGCAGGCATTGGCCGTATCGCACTGCTTGGATGTTGGCGAGGTCCACCGAGTTCACGAAGACGAACACTCGATGTTTCAAATGCTCGGCGGACTTAGGACGCTCGGTGCGCGACATCTCCACAACGGAGGTCACGGCGCGGTACTGGGGGTTGGGCCGAATCAGCATAAGCACCAAAGCGGCGAAGGCAGTGACAAGCAACCAGGCGCACTCGGCTGATTTGGTCACCGCGAAAATCCCCACTGCGAGGGTGGACAAGACCGCGGCGGACAGGCTTATCAGCAGCTTGAATCGCCGGCCGGGCTCGCGGCGTGCGAAATGGTGTTTGGTCATGTCGCAGCCGGCCAGGGCGAAGACGGAAGTAACAACGTGAACGAGGTCACCTCGGCGGCCACTAGCATTTCGACCAGAATCACAATTTATTCTTAACTGGTCGGAAAACGCTGCGATAGGCCTCTTAACGGGATCTTGACGCCTACCGGCAACATCTTTAACACCGGGCGTCGAGTCGTTGCGCGGATATCGCCAAATCAGCCCAACAACTCGACGTTGGGCGCAGATTGATCACACCTCGAAGCGGTAGCCCATACCCGATTCGGTCAACAGATGTTTGGGATGCGATGGATCGTCCTCGAGTTTGCGGCGCAACTGCGCGAGATACACACGCAGGTAATGAGTCTCGGTGGCGTATGCCGGTCCCCACACTTCTTTGAGGAGTTCCTCGCGGCCAATTAATTTGCCCCGATTGCGGACGAGCACCTCGAGCATGCCCCATTCGGTCGGGGTGAGATGCACCTCGACACCGTCTTTGGTGACCCTCTTGGCGGCCAGATCAACGGTGAATGCGTCGGTTTCCACAACAGGTTCGTCTGTTTCGGACGCCGCGGCATTACGGCGCACCGCCGCCCGTAATCGGGCCAGAAACTCGTCCATACCAAACGGTTTCGTGACATAGTCGTCGGCACCTGCGTCCAAGGCCTCGACTTTGTCCGAGGAGTCGGTACGCGCGGACAACACAATCACCGGCGCGTTCAGCCAGCCGCGCAGCCCGCCAAGCACTTCGATTCCGGAAATGTCGGGCAGGCCGAGATCGAGGACCACCACGTCAGGCCGATGCTCGGCGGCGGCACGAAGCGCCCCGGCACCAGTGGACGCGGTGACGACTTCGTATCCGCGCACGGACAGATTGATTCGCAATGCGCGCAGGATCTGCGGCTCGTCGTCGATCACCAACACCCGGGTCATTCGCGCCGCTCCTCGCCCCCGCAAGCGGGAGGTGCCCCCACATCGCTCTTTTGCTCTGCATCGTCGCTGCCGCGGGTCATCCTTGACCCTCCGGCGCAGCCAAATCCACCACGACTGTGAGTCCTCCCCCCGGCGTGTCACCGGCCTGAATCGTGCCGCCCATCGCCTCGACGAAGCCGCGTGCCACCGACATTCCCAGGCCGACACCGATGGTGTTGTCGTGGTCACCCAGTCGCTGGAAAGAGTCGAAGAGCTGCTCCTCGGCGCCGTGTGGAATTCCGGGGCCTTCGTCGATCACATTGATCAGAACGCGGTCACCCACCCGCCCCGCGTTGACCCGGATTACGGAGTTGGGTGCGTATCGCAGGGCGTTGTCGATCAGGTTGGCGAAGACCCGTTCGAGCAGGCCGGCATCGGCCATCACCACGGCGTCACCAACGTCGACCTTCACGCGGTCGATCGCGGATCGGTAAAAGCCGGTGGCGCCTTTGCCGATGCTGACCAGCGCGCGCTGCACGCTTTCCTCGAGATACACCCGGCTCAGATCCGGGTGAACCACGCCGGCGGCCAGCCGTGACGAGTCGAGCAGGTTTCCGACCAGCGCGGTGAGCTGGTCGATGGACTCCTCGATGGTGGCCAGCAATTCGGCGGTGTCCTCGGGGGAGAAGGCGATGTCTTCGGCGCGCAGGCTGGACACCGCGACCTTTGCCGCCGCCAGCGGTGTGCGCAGGTCGTGACTGACCGCCGAGAGCAGGGAGCGTCGCAGGTCATCGGCCCGCACGATCGCGTCGGCCCGGCCGGCTTCTTCGGCCAGCTCGCGCTGTTTGACCAGGCCCGCGGCCTGTCTGGCCACCGCGCTGAGCACCCGGCGGTCACGCGCGGAGAGCTTTCTGCCGGCCATCAACATCCAGAACTCGTCGTCACCGACCTCGATCGCCGTATCAGCGGACTCAACCGTCACACAAGGATCATCACCCACGCAGGCGATCAGGTAGCTCTTGTACCTGCCATTGCCGCGATCCTCCTCGCTGGGCTCCCGCAACATGCTGACCGCACGCTGCGAATACGTTTCCCGCACGCGTTCCAGCAGCGTCTCGAGGTCCGCGCCGCGCAGCACCGACCCGGCGAACAGCGTCAGCAGTTCGGCCTCCTGAGAGGCCAGTCGGGCTTCCCGGGTGCGTTTGGCCGCGCCGTCGACGACGACCGCGACCGCGACCGCGATCAGCAGCAGCACCAGCTCGGTGATGGCGCTGTTGGGTTCGGCGATGGTGAAGCTGTGGCGCGGGGCTATCAGGTAGTAGTTCAGCAACAGCCCGGACAGCACCGCCGAAAGGGCGGCCGGGGCAACGCCTCCCAGCAGGCCCACCACCAGCACACCGACGAAGAACAATGCGCTTTCCCCGCCGGTGTCGAGATAGCGGTCCAGCAGTGTCACCGTGACGGCGCAGATGGCCGAAGGGACGATGAACGCCGCCAGCCAGGATGTGACACGCCGGTCGCGCGGTGCGAGCGACGCTATCCGAAAGCCGCGTTTGGACTCCTCGTGGGTGACGATGTGCACATCGATCTTGCCGGACCGCTGCACAATGGTCGGGCCGATGCCCTCCTCGAATATGCGCGCCCACCGGGACCGGCGGGAGGTGCCGATCACCAGCTGCGTGGCATTGATCTCGCGAGCGAAATCGAGCAGCGCGGTGGGTACGTCGTCACCGACGACGGTATGCACTGAGGCGTCCAGACTGCTTGCCAGCTCACGAATCTTGCTCATCCGGGGTTCGGAAAGGCCGGCCAGCCCGTCGCCGCGGATGACGTGCACCACCATCAGCTCGGCACTGGACTTCGACGCGATCCGGGATGCGCGCCGCACCAGCGTTTCCGACTCCGGACCACCGGTGACCGCTACGGCGACTCGCTCACGCGCCTCCCACGTGTCGGTGATTCTGTTTTCGGCACGGTATTTGGCCAGCGCGGTATCCACCTGGTCGGCCAGCCACAGCAGTGCCAATTCTCTTAGTGCGGTGAGGTTTCCGCGGCGAAAGTAATTGGACAGCGCGGCGTCGACTTTTTGCGAGGCATACACATTGCCGTGGGATAGCCTGCGCTGCAGTGCTTCCGGTGTGATGTCGATGAGTTCGACTTGCGCAGCCGCTCGCACTATGGAATCCGGGATCGTCTCTTTCTGTTCGATGCCGGTGATCTGGGCTACGACGTCGTTGAGGCTTTCCAGGTGCTGGATATTGACCGTGGAGATCACGGCGATCCCCGCGTCGAGCAGCTCTTCGACGTCCTGCCAACGTTTTTCGTTCTTGCTGCCCGGCGTATTGGTGTGCGCGAGCTCGTCGACCAGGACCACCTGCGGATGCCGTGCCAACACGGCCGACACGTCGAGTTCGGGAAAACTGCCGCCGCGGTACTCGATGTAGCGGGGCGGAATGATCTCGATGCCCTCGAGCATCTCAGCGGTTTTCCGGCGTCCGTGCGTCTCGACCACGGCGGCCACCAGGTCGGTGCCGCGTTCCAAGCGCCGATGTGCTTCGCCGAGCATCGCAAATGTCTTACCGACACCCGGCGCCGCACCGAGGTAGATGCGTAACTCCCCGCGCTTGGGATGCTGGTCCTGGACGTTCACGTGAACCATCATCCACCCGTGGGGCTAGCCGGTGACCGGATACCGGTGGTTGAGTTCCAGGTTGAGCTGCAGGACATTCACCGTGGGCTCGCCGAAGAATCCCAGGTCGCGGCCGCTACGGTACTGCGCCAGGACCGCACGTATCTGATCCGGGCTGACGTGCCGGGCCTTGGCCACCCGGTCGACCTGGATGTCCGCGTAGGCAGGTGAGATGTCGGGGTCCAGGCCGCTGCCGCTGGCAGTGACAGCATCGGCCGGGACTTGCGGGTTGGCTGGGGCGGCACCGCGAATGGGAACGATCTGGCCGCTTGAGTAGTCTTCACCGAACTTTGCGCACTCGACCCGGACGCTTTCGTAGAAGTTCAGGAAGGGTTGTTGTGTCGTCGTGCATGGCTCGTTGACGCTGACCACCCTGGTCGGGTGGATGACTCCTGCTTCTGGCGCCCGCGGGTCGCGGGGGCCCACCACCGCCAGCACAGACCCGACCCCGCCACCCGTGCAGAACGGACGCGATCCGTCGACAGCTTCCAGGGTCGCGATTGCGGAACTGCGCGAACACACCAGGGTCAGCAGGCTCGCCTTGAAACCGGCGTCAGCAGGACTGGAGCCGCCGGCCAGTTTGGCCGGATCGGCTGGAGTGTCGACGACGCTTTCGGGTCCAAGGCTGCTGCCGCCGCTCGACGTGGGGTCATATCCGTTACTGCCCGCCGCCGATGGCCGGCTCTGGAAGTACTGCGGCAGCGGGTTGCCCGAGGAGTCGGTGAACGACTGGCCGATCAGCTTGCTGCCAACGGGTTTACCGGCGGCGGTCAGTATCGAGCCCTCGGCCTGGTCGTGTAGCCCGGGGATGAGGGCCACCAGCCAAATGAGCAGCGGGTAGCCGAAACCGCAGATCACGGTGAAGACCAGCAGCGCGCGCAGCGCGGCCCAGTATCGACGAATCGTGTTGGTGAAGTTCATCTCAGGCCATCCCGGGGAGCAGTTGAACCAACAAGTCGAGGAGTTTGATCCCGATGAACGGGGCGACGATGCCACCCAGGCCGTAGATGTAGAGGTTGCGGCTGAGCAGTTTCGACGCACGGCTGGGCGTATACCGAACACCACGCAGCGCCAGCGGAATCAGGGCCACGATGACGACCGCGTTGAAAATGACCGCGGAGAGGATCGCCGATTGCGGACTGTGCAACCGCATGACGTTGATCATGTCCAGGCCCGGGAAGATTGCCACGAACATCGCCGGGATGATCGCGAAATACTTTGCGATGTCGTTGGCGATGGAGAATGTGGTCAACGCGCCGCGGGTGATCAACAACTGCTTGCCGATTTCCACGATCTCGATGAGCTTGGTGGGGTCGGAGTCCAGGTCGACCATGTTGCCGGCCTCTTTGGCCGCAGACGTGCCGGTGTTCATCGCCACTCCGACGTCGGCCTGAGCCAGCGCCGGTGCGTCGTTGGTCCCGTCACCGGTCATCGCCACCAGACGGCCGCCCTGCTGCTCACTCTTGATCAGCGCCAGCTTGTCTTCGGGCGTGGCCTCGGCCAGGAAGTCGTCGACGCCGGCCTCCTCGGCGATCGCCTTGGCCGTCAATGGATTATCGCCGGTGATCATCACCGTCCGGATGCCCATCAGGCGCATCTCGTCGAATCGGTCACGCATGCCCTGCTTCACCACGTCTTTGAGGTGGATGACGCCGAGGACGTCCGCTTTCTCGCCGGCTTTCTCGGTGACGCTGCCTGTAGCCGGTTCGTTGATGACCTGGCCGACAACGAGCGGGGTTCCGCCCGCCGCGGAGATGCCGTCGACGATCTCGCCGAATTCGGCGGGAACGGTGCCTCCGTGACTTCGCACCCACTCGGCTACCGAACTGGCCGCGCCCTTGCGTAACTGCCGTCCGTCCAGGTCAACGCCTGACATCCGGGTCGTCGCGCTGAATTCCACCCAGGAGGCGTGGGCCAGCTCTCCGGGGGTCCGCGCGCGCAGCCCGTAGGCCTCTTTGGCGTAGACGACGATGGAACGGCCCTCGGGAGTCTCGTCGGCAAGGCTGGACAGCTGTGCGGCGTCAGCCAGTTCGCCGTGGGTCACCCCGGTCACCGGGATGAAATCCGAGGCCTGCCGATTCCCCAACGTGATCGTCCCGGTCTTGTCCAGCAGCAGGGTGTTGACGTCGCCTGCCGCCTCGACCGCGCGGCCGGACATGGCCAGCACGTTGCGTTGGACCAGCCGGTCCATGCCGGCGATGCCGATCGCCGAGAGCAGCGCGCCGATTGTGGTGGGAATCAGGCACACCAGCAGCGCCACCAGGACGATACCGCTGATTCCGTTGCTGTTGAGCGCATCTGTATCGGGCACACCAGGGTTGTTGACCTTGGAGTAGATCGCGAGCGGCTGCAGGGTCGCCACCGCGAACACGAAGATGATGGTCAGTGCCGCGAGCAGGATGTTGAGCGCGATTTCGTTGGGCGTCTTCTGCCGATTCGCGCCCTCGACGAGCGCGATCATCCGGTCCACGAAACTCTCGCCAGGCTTCTGGGTGATCTTGACCACGATGCGGTCCGACAACACGGTTGTCCCGCCGGTGACCGCTGAACGGTCGCCACCGGATTCCCGAATAACCGGTGCCGACTCGCCGGTGATCGCCGATTCATCAACTGAGGCGATGCCTTCCACGACGTCGCCATCACCCGGGATGACCTCGCCGGCGGTGACCACCACGAAGTCGCCCTGAAGTAGTAACGGCGCCGCCACCTCTTCGGACGCGCCTGCCTGACCCGGCGACCAGTCCTTCAACCGGTTCGCGACGGTGTCGGCCTTCGACCTGCGCAGGGCGTCGGCCTGCGCTTTACCGCGCCCTTCGGCGACCGCTTCGGCCAGGTTGGCGAAAAGGACTGTCAGCCAAAGCCAGACCACGGTGAGCCAGCTGAACCAGCTGTCATTGCCAATCGCGAGCACCGTCGACCAGACGGCGCCGATCTCGACGATGAACATCACTGGGTTGCGCCACAGGGTTCGCGGATCGAGCTTGCGCAGCGCGTCCGGCACGGCTTTTAGCAGCAGCTTTGGGTCAAGCGACCCACCCTGGAGCCGTTCGGGAGATGCGTGTCCGGAATGTGGCTGGGTGGCCGAATCGATTGTTGTCGTCACGGTTTCAGTGGATCCCTTCAGCGAGGGGCCCGAGCGCCAGCGCGGGCAGGAAGGTGAGGGCAACCAGGATGACTGTCACACCCACCACCAGGCCGATGAACTGAGGCTTGTGCGTGGGTAGGGTGCCGCTCGACTCAGGCGTCATGCCTTGGCGCGCCAGCGAACCGGCCAGCGCGAGAACCAGCATCATCGGCGCGAATCGGCCGAAGGCCATCGCCAAGCCTAAAGCGGTGTTCCACCAGACGGTGTTGGCCGACAGGCCGGCGAAGGCGGAGCCATTGTTATTGGCCGCGGAGGTGAACGCATAGAGCACCTCCGATAAGCCATGGGGCCCGCTATTGGTCATGGCGGCGCGCTCTCCTGGCAGCGCCATCGCGATGGCGGTACCGAGCAGCACGATGAGCGGGGTGACCAGGAAATAACCTGCGGCCAGTTTTATCTCGCGCGGGTTGATTTTTTTGCCGAGGTATTCCGGAGTCCGTCCCACCATCAACCCGGCGACGAACACCGTGATGACCGCCAGGATCAGGATGCCGTACAGACCCGAACCGGTGCCGCCGGGCGCGACCTCACCGAGCTGCATGTTGAACATCTGCATCATGCCGCCCAGGCTGGTGTAGGAGTCGTGCACCGAGTCGATTGCGCCGGTGGACGTCAGCGTGGTCGCGTCGGCGAACACCGCGGAGTCGGCGACCCCGAAACGCTGCTCGGTGCCTTCGGTCGCGGCGCCCACCGCGGTGGGCACGGAGCCATGGTGCTGCAACTGGAACAGCATCATGAAGGTGACGCTCAAAGTGGCCATGATGCCGACGATCGCGGCAATCGCGTAGCCCTGCTTTTTGCTGTCCACCATGCGACCGAAGGTGCGGGGCAGCGAGAAGCTGATGACCAGGAGCAGGAAGATCTCGATCCAGTTGGTCCACGAGGTTGGGTTCTCGAACGGGTGCGATGAGTTGGCGTTGTAGAAGCCACCGCCGTTGGTGCCAAATTCCTTGATCGCCTCCTGGCTGGCGACCGGACCACCGGGGATGGTCTGTGGGGTACCGGCCAGCGTGTTGACGACTTGGTCATGGAGGTGGAAGTTCTGGATGGCGCCGCCGGCGATGAGCGCGATGGCGGCGAGGATGGAGATCGGCAGCAGGATGCGCAGCGTGCCGCGGGTCAGGTCCACCCAGAAGTTGCCGAGTTCACCGGTGCGGCTGCGGGCAAACCCGCGGACAAGGGCGATGGCGACGGCCATGCCGACCGCGGCGGACGTGAAGTTCTGTACCGCGAAACCGGCCATCTGCACCAAATGGCCGTCGGTCGATTCGCCGGAATAGTTCTGCCAGTTGGTATTCGTGACGAAGCTGACGGCGGTGTTCCAGGCCAGCGCCGGCGTCATCGGCGTCGCCGGATTGTTCAGATGCAGCGGCAGTTTGCCCTGCACCAGTTGCAAGACGAATAGGAATACGACACTGACCGCCGAAAACGCGATCAGACTTCGGGCATACGCAACCCAGGTTTGTTCGGCTTCCGGGCTGGCGCCAATCAAGCGGTAGAGGAATCGTTCTGTTCGGGAGTGCTTTTTGGAGCTATAGACCCGGTACATGTAGTCGCCGAACGGCACGTGTACGGCCACCAATGCAACAATGAGGAGAGCGAGGAAGACCACACCCGCTGCTGTGCCACTCACTAGAAGCGCTCCGGATACATAAGAGCCGCAACAAGTAACAGTGCGACCAAGACGGCGAGGACCAGACCTACAGTGTTAGCGATGCTCACGATCCCAACTTCAGCGCAAAGCTGAGCGCTGCGAAAATTGCCAGCGTCAGCAGGAGATACACCACCACGGACATACCTGTCTCCGTTCAATCCCGACTCGGTCGATTCGGTCCTTGACTTGTGCGCGACCGAACATCGCCCCCGGTGATGAGGACAAGTATGAGGCTATGCTCGCGTGAAGCCAGGTGAGGTCTCGTTAACGGTTTCTTTACGGTAGGCACCGCTACATTTGCGGCCTTGGCGGGGTTCCGGCCGATTCTTTTACGCGGTGTCCGGGATCGGATTCTCGGTCATCGGAATCCGCACCCGGAATACTGTTCGGCCGTTGCCGGACTCGGCGGTAACCGAGCCGTGATGGGCCTTGACGATCGAACTGACGATGGCCAGGCCCAGTCCGTTGCCTGATCCGTTGCTCCGGGACTTGTCCGCGCGAACGAACCGCTCGAATAGCCGGGGCAGGACGTCCGCGTCGATGTCGGGGCCGTCGTCATCGACCGTGAGTTCGGCGTAGGGGCCGTCGGGGCCGCTCCGGTGTTGGGTGATCCCGGTTGTCACCGTTACGCCGGGCGGCGTGTGCACCCGGGCGTTGTTGAGCAGATTGCTGACGAGTTGGTGCAGCCGGGCATGATCCCCGCGGACCCAGACCGGTTCGTCGGGTAGATCGTTGACCCAATGGTGGGTAGGCGCGGCCACCGCAGCGTCGTTCACCGCGTTGACGACGAGATCCGCCAAGTCGACGTCATCGGTCTGCAGATCTTCGCCTTCGCCCAGCCGGGAGAGCAGCAGCAACTCGTCGACCAGCGACGTCATCCGGCGCGCCTCGGACTCGATGCGGGCCAGCGCGTACTCGGTCGTCGGCGGCAGCGCCTCACTGTCTTGGCGGGTGAGTTCGGCATACCCCTGAATCGCGGCCAGCGGGGTTCGTAGCTCGTGGCTGGCGTCGGTGAGGAATTGCCGCATCCGTAGATCGGAATCTGCGCGATGCGCCAGCGCGCTGTCGACGTTGTCCAACAACCGGTTCAGCGTGTGTCCGACGATTCCGACTTCATTGTCGGGATCGGTGTCCTGCGGGCGCACTCGCACGTCGATCCGGTGGTCGTCGTCGGTGAGCGGCATTGCAGCAACCTCTGCGGCGGTTGCTGCCACGCGGCGTAGCGGGCGCAGGGTGTACCCGACCACCCAAATTGTGAGCCCCGCGGTCACGACCAGCGCGGCGGCGATAAGGGCTGCGGTGGTGATGTTTTTGCGGGCGATGATTCGGTCGGCGAGGTTGAGCGACACCCCGACGACCAGGATGTCGGATCCGACGAAGATGCAGTCAACCCGGTAGGAGCCAAGGCTGCCCAGTTTTTCGGTCTTTGGCGGGGCGTCCGGCCACGATTGCGCCTCGATTGCGCGGACCACGTCTGCCGGCGCAGGTCGTGCTTCGTCTTCGGAGAAGACTGCCGAGCCGATCACGGCCCCGCCGCGCAGCACGGCGATGAGGTTTCCCGGGGTTTGTCCGGTGAACTCCAACAGTGCCTGCGATACCGGCGGAGTGTCTTGATGTGCCGAACTATGCTCGCCGTTGCGGTATCTGGCGTACGAGTTGTTGAACGCGTGCAGGGATTTGGCGACCTCGGCGTCGTTCATCGTCGTGACATAGCCCCGCAGGCTCAGCACTGAGACGACGCCGACTGTCACCAACACCACGGTGACGACTGCCAATACGCCGAAGAGCAACTGGCGGCGCAGCGAACTGGGGAACCACCGCGGCGTGTCTCCCGATGCCGTATTGGGCTCGCGGGTCATTCCGGTGGCCGCAGCATATATCCAATGCCGCGCACGGTCTGGATCATCGGCTTTCTGCCGGAGTCGATCTTCTTCCTCAGGTAGGAGATGTAGAGGTCGACGATGCTGGTGCGTCCGGCGAAGTCGTAGTTCCAGACCCGGTCCAGGATTTCGGTTCGGCTCAGCGCCCGGCGGGGATTGCGCATCAGGAAACGAAGCAGTTCGAACTCGGTCGAAGAAAGCGATATCGGCGTGCCGTCGCGGGTGACTTCGCGGCTGGCGGCATCGACTCGCAGATCGCCGACATTGAGGGTCTCCGCGGCCGGCGGGGTCAGTTGGGTGGCGCGGCGCAGCAACCCGCGGAGTCGGGCGACCAGCTCCTCGAGGCTGAACGGCTTGGTCATATAGTCGTCGGCGCCCGCGGTGAGCCCGGTAACCCGGTCCATCACCGAATCGCGGGCGGTGAGGAACAGGGTGGGCGTGTAGGTGTCGGACTCGCGAACCCGTTCCAGAATCCGCAGCCCGTCCACGTCGGGCAGCATGATGTCCAGGACCAGCACGTCAGGGCCGACCTTGTCGAACTTGGCGATGGCGTCGCGCCCGTTGTGCGCGATGTCGACGTCCCAGCCTTCGTAATGCAGCGCCATCTTCACCAAGTTCGTCAGCGCCGGCTCGTCGTCGACCAGCAAAACCCGGATCGGTGATCCATCGGCTCGATTGATCCGGGGCAGCTGCCCGAGGATCGCCTGCCGAGGCCTCTGGCTACCCGTGTATCCCGACATTGCGGTCATGCTCCTGGATTCTTACAGCTCAAATGATTTTGTCACAGAGTTCATAGAATTCTCAAATGTAATCCCCTCCCTCGGCTCACATTGAGGCGGACACAAATATGTGTTTTATATGTGTCTCATATGCCAGCTTGAGATTAGGCCGAATCCGAAAAATACTGGAAGACATAGCTGTTAGGATGATTAAGTTTATAGGCGCGAGAGGTGGTCCCCTAAATCACCAGTGCGATAAGGGATTTCACGGCCGAAGCGGCATGACTGTGCTGTACCCGCATTCGCGGATGAATCCCCAGCCCAACGCTGAGGACGATGCCGTCTCGTCTCTCGTTAACGCCAAGTTACGCAGAATCACGAATTTCAGGAGACTTCAATTTATTTCGTAACAAACCCTGCGAATGCACCGCTCCCGACGGTGTTCAAGCCCGGCGCCGAACCGCGAGGTCTCGGCGCTCGGATGGTCGATGCCGAAACCGCTCCGTTCATTCCTGTCAGCCGAATCGCGGACCCGCCTGTGGACACCGGTGACAACCCTTCGGCCGTCGCCGGTGTCCTTTCGGCCACGGTGCTGCCTGCCCGCGACGCTCGCCGACGTAAGCCGATTGTGACGCGGGCCAGCAAACTCAAACAACGAGAGGGATAGGCGATGGACTTTGGAGCATTGCCGCCGGAAGTCAACTCCGCCCGGATGTATCTGGGTCCGGGGCCCGCGACGCTGCTGGCTGCCTCCGCGGGATGGGAATCGTTGGGCGCCGAACTCCAGAGCACCGCGATGGGTTACCAGTCTGCGATCTCGGTCCTGACCGACGAATCCTGGACGGGCCCGTCGTCGATGTCGATGCAGGCAGCGGTCACCCCGTACCTGGTGTGGCTCAGGACCACCGCTGCCCAGTGCGAGGAAGCGGCCACCCAGGCCACCGCCGCGGCGGCGGCCTACGAGTCGGCCTACGCGATGACGGTGGCGCCGCCGTTGGTCGCGACCAACCGGGTTCAGCTGGCGACGTTGATCGCGACCAACCTGTTTGGGCAGAACACGCCGGCGATCATGGCCACCGAGGCGGAGTACAGCGAGATGTGGGCCCAGGATGCCACCGCGATGTATAACTATGCCGCCAGTTCGGCTGCTGCATCAGCCGTTTCGGCGTTCTCGTCGCCGCCCGAAACGACAAATCCGAACGGGCTGGCCACGCAGGCCGGTTCGTTTGCCCAGACCGTCGGCGCCAAAGCCAAGGCATCGTCGACCCAGCTGATGTCCGCGGTAACGCAGGCCCTGCAGAATCTGGCGACGCCCGGATCCGCATCCGGGTCGGGGCTCTCATCCGCGGCGGTAGGCAACGTTTCCGGGCTTGCCGCGTCCGGCGTTTCCTCGCCCGCCAGCGCGCTGTCGAGTCTGACCGGTGCGTCGGGCAAGACCGCCAAAACCGCCGGCGCCGCCGGCGCCCTCTCGAGTCTGACCGGGATACTTTCCAGCCTTGGCAGTAACGGCGCTCTCAACGGGATCTTCGATGTAGGTGGGCTTGCCGGAGATGTCTCCGGCCTGGGTACCGACTTCGGTGGCCTTGGTCTCGACTTCGGCGGTACCGGTCTGGACATCTTCGGCGCGCAGCTCGACGTTGCGGGTATGGGTTCGATATCCGGAGCCGCTGGGAGCGCCGCCAGCCTGGGCGGCTTGGGGGGCATCCCGGGGTTGGGGGCTCCTGGCGGTCTGGGAGGTGTGGACGGGGGAGCCGCGGCCGGCCTGGGTCAAGCGGCGTCGTTGGGTACCTTGTCGGTGCCGCCGAGTTGGGCCGACGCGGTTTCGATGACTACGCCGATTCCCTTGATGGATGCCAACGCGATGCCGGGCGGATGGGGCGCGGCGCCGTCGCTGGCCGGCGGGCCCACCGTCTCCAAGATGCCGCTGGGCGGCATGGTCGGGCGTGAGTCCGATGGTGCGGTTCAGCGGGTTGGATTCCGCTCCTCGCTTGTTCCGCATTCGCCGGTCGCCGGGTAGCGCACCGCAAAAAAGGGCCACAGACAAACAACAGGGCCGCACACCTGTTGGTGTGCGGCCCCGCGTTGTCGAGAGGGGTGCTATCAGGCCCAGCTGGATCCGACGGCGCTGTCGGTGCTCGCCATGTTGTTACCGGCGGACTGCACGTTCTGGCCGTGCGAGTTGGCCTGCTCGTAGATCACCTGGAAGTTGCGACCCAGCTGGGTGATGAACTCCTGGCAAGCGACCGAACCGGCGCCGCCCCAGAAGTCACCAGCAGCCAGCACATCGCGAACGATGGCCTGGTGCTCCTGCTCCAATGATGCGGCCTGAGCGCGAATGGTGGCACCGTGGGTGTCCACGTCGCCGAACGAGTAATTGATGCTCATTGTCATGTCCTCCTAAATTTGTAAGTTTGTGGGTTTCGAAAACGAGTGGCTGAACTAGCTGCGCAGGAGCTGCTGCGAAGCCTGCTCTTGCTGCTCGTAGTTGCCGGCGTCACGCAGCATGCCGTCGCGCACACCGTGGAGCATGTTCACGATGTTGCGGAACGCCTGGTTCATCTGCCCCATGGTGTCGTAAGACGTCGCCTGGGCGGTGCCACTCCAGCCAGCACCCGAAATGTTCACCGACGACGACCACATACGACGAGCCTCGTCCTCGACCGTCTGAGCGTGAGTCTCAAACCGGCCAGCCATCGCACGCATCGCGTGCGGGTCAGTCATAAAGCGCGTTGCCATTTGCCTGTCTCCTTATTACTGGATTGAATTACTTTGGACCTTCATACAGTTTGTCTTTGTGCTTGCCGGAATATCTCTCAACCGGCCGCTGGGGAGTGGGGTACTACGCTACTGGTCCGCGGGAGTTCGAAACGAGGTTCGGCTTCGGCCTGCCACTCGGCCCATTCCGACCACTCATTCCATTCGTCCATGCCTTCGGCGGGCTCTTCTGTATTGGGATTCGTCTCGACGACGGCCTTGACTTCGGCCTCGGCACCCTCTTCAGGCTCCGGCGCCCAATGGTCGTAGTCGTCCGGGGGAACGGCGACGCCCCAGCTGAGCGGGACCGTCAAGCCACCGAGCAGGCCCGACTTAGCCCGAGCCGCCACTACCGCGTCATCCGGCAAGGGCGAACCGAGAGGCAATAACACGCTGCCTCCTTCCGCAGCCAGTACACCTAATGCCCGGCGGCGATCCCGTCGCTACCGAGTACTTCGAATCGTAAGCCAATTATGGGGACAATATCCCGATTTTTCCGATTTCGCGCCCCCTAGACGCAACGAGTTCAGAAACGGCCCGATAGGTGAACCGCTCCGCCGTCCAGCTGCAGCGGCACGCCACGGCTCCAGCGCAGGTCAAAGCCATTTTCGGGCCAAGGCCGAGCGGAGGTTGCCCGGAGGTCCAGCACAGACCGCTGGGGATCCCGTGGGCCGTCCCAGGTTTCCTGGGTGGGCAGCGTCTGTGGGTATGCCACCCGATCGGGAATTGACGTGTGGAGCGCGGCTACCCCCCGGGTGCTCCAGGTTGGGTCTCGACGGGCTCGGCGAGGCGGCGAGGTTGACCGCCGAGTGTTGCCACGCGTCGATGTTGGGCTGGCGGTAACGCCTATCCGACACCCACCCGCGGCACCACGCTGGGCCGGTTCTGCATCACGTGCGGACTGGCGCCGCCGCGGCCCATCGGCATACCGCCGCCAGCGCCCGCACCGCCACCCATCGGCATCGGCATCATCGGCATGCCACCGCCACCGGCGGGAGCCCCAGCCCCAGCCATCGCGGCGGCGTTGGGCATGCCAGCGCCCATGCCCGACATCGCCGAAGACCCCATCCGAGACGGCATCGAGCCCTGCCAGGTCTGCGGCACCGACATCGCCCCCACCAACCGGGCTTGACCCAGACCTGCTGACATCCCCGCACCCATGCCGCCCATGCCGCCCAGCCCCTTCATCGCGCCGGCAGCCGGGTCGACGAGCTTCGGCGCATCCACCAAACCGGCACCGGCCGCACTAGCGGCCATACCCGCTGCGTTCGTGCTCTGAGTTGCCGCCTGCACGGCCATCATGATCGGCGACATCGCCATGCTGGCGGGATACATCGCGATCTGAGCCACCGATGTCAGCGACGACAACGGCAC
>Ga0302319_10009015_pt1 | contig 19290 bp, 10 predicted proteins | sample Bog_T0_2_FD_203319 | JGI IMG/M metagenome (GOLD analysis project Ga0302319, IMG submission 203319) | Peat permafrost microbial communities from Stordalen Mire near Abisko, Sweden - Bog_T0_2 | ecosystem: Environmental > Terrestrial > Soil > Wetlands > Peat | place: Sweden: Abisko, Stordalen Mire... | reverse complement strand
TGAACAAATCTGTTGCTTTTATCGCCGCCGCGGTGGCGCTTGTTGCGGGATCGGTTATCGCGCTCACGTCTACTGAGGGCAGTGCTCAGGTGTCGGCTACTTACAGGCATGGTGTGCTGCATGTCTCAATGCCGTACCACGCGACGGTGGAGGTTCTCGACCCTGAAGACCGTGTCGTCGCGCGAGGCAATGGACGAGGTCAGGAGGTGGACGTGGCGATCCCCGGTTCCCCCGCCGTCGAAGATGTCGCGTGGGACCGGCTGCGGTATCGTTCGGCCGATACGCAGGGGATCACGGCTGTTTCGCGGATTCTGCGGCGTCCTTCCGTTCACGTGCTGGGGCAGCAATCGTACATTACGGGCGGCTCTGCAGCGGTGCGGTTGGTGGTGACCGAACCGGATCAGCAGACTCCGGTCGCTGCGGGGTGGGTGCGGATCGAATTGCGGGGCGATGGGCGGAAGCCTCAGGTTCTGTACACCGGCGGGTTGAACCCCCGGGGCACGACGCGTGCGCAGTTCCGGTTCCCGGTGGGGCTTACCGGGAATTATCTGCTGCACTATGCGGTCGACACGCCGCTGGGCGAGGCGGAGCAGACGCAGGCGATTCGCGTTGAAGAGAAGTCGTCGATTCTGCTGACGACCGAGAAGCCTGTGTATCAGCCGGGGCAGACGATTCATGCGCGGGTGTTGGTGCTGGATCGGGCGAGCCATCAGGCGACGGGGAATCGCAAGCTGACGTTCGAAGCGGAGGATTCGCGAGGGAACAAGCTGTTCCGAAGCGCCACCCAGACGGACGATTATGGCGTCGCTTCGGCTGAGTTCGTGCTGGCGGACGAAGTGAACCTGGGTACCTGGCATCTGCGGGCTTTGATGGATGATGCGAATCATGCCGAGCTTGCTTTGCAGGTGGAGCGGTATACATTGCCGCGGTTCAAGGTCGCGGTGGATCTGGCGGGCAAGGATGCGAAAGCGAAGCGCGGCTACCGGCCCGGCGACCATGTGACGGGTACGGTGCGCAGCAATTACTTCTTCGGCAAGGCGGTGGATCATGCGCAGGTCTCGGTGAAGGCGTCGGCATTGGATGTGGCGCTGGTGGAGGCGGCGAAGGTGGAAGGGACCACGGATGGCGACGGCTCGTTCGCTTTCGACATGCGGCTGCCGGATTTCTTCGCGGGGCAGGCGGGGAATCATGGGGCGGCGCGGGTGCTGATCGAGGCAACCGTGAAGGACAACGCGGGACACAGCGAAACGCATGGCGAGAGCGTGACGGTGAGCGAATCGCCGCTGCTGGTGACGGCGGTTCCGGAGAGCGGTGCGCTGGTTCCGGGTGTGGAGAACCAGGTGTTCATTCTGACGTCGTATCCGGACGGAACGCCGGCGCAGGCCGAGGTGCGGGTTCATTCATCGAGCCTGCCCGATCGGACGGCAAGCACGGACCAGAGCGGAGTGGCTGTGGTTTCACTGGCCGGCAGAGCGTTCAAAGACGAGATTCGAGTGGATGCGAAGGATCGCGAAGGGAGTCGTGCGTCGGTTCCGATTGAGCTGGAGTCGCGGGCGGGGTTCGATCCGGTGCTGCTGCATACCGAACAGGCTTTGTATCGCGCTGGGGATCGGGTTCGCGTGCAGGTGTGGAGCGCGCGGGAGAGGGGCAGCGCTTATGTCGATGTGATTAAAGACGGGCAGACGATTGCGACGCATGATCTTGATCTGGTGAAGGGGGTTGCGCATCTGGAGTTTGTGACCACGCCGGAGATGGCGGGCACGCTGGAATTGAATGCTTATGTGTTCGGGCGCGATGGGCAGCCGTCGGGCGATCATCGCATGGTGTTTGTGCAGCCGGCCGATGAGTTGCGGATCGAGACTACGACGGATGCGCAGGTGTATAAGCCGGGCAGCGAGGCGCGGGTTGGGTTTCGCGTAACGAATCGCAGAGGGGAGGGCGTGCAGGCGGCGCTGGGGCTGGAAGTGGTGGATCAGGCGGTTTTTGCGCTGGCGGAGAAGCAGCCGGGGTTCGCGAAAGTATTCTTTTATCTTGAGCAGGAAATGATGAAGCCGCGGTATGAGATTCATTCGATCGGATTGCCGGCGGTGATTTCAACGGCGGAGCAGGATCGCGCGGCGCGGGCCTTGTTTTCGGCGATGGAGATGAAGGGGGCGAACGATGCATCGCTGAATTTCGGCGGGGATGCGGCACAGAGCAAGGCGGCCGAGTACAGCGCTCGATATCGCAACCGGATACGCGCTCAGGTGGAACGGATTGCGGCGCAAGAGAACGACGCGGTCTGCGGGCAGTTGAGCCTGAAACTGGCCGATCCCTGGGGCAAGGATCTGCAGGTTGCATTTCGGCAGGTGCGGAGCGCGGGGCCGGATGGCGAGTTCAACACGGCGGACGACATTGTCGACTGGATGCCGATTACGGGGTGCAGCGTTCGGGTTGCGCTTGAACACAACATCGGTGGGCGGGCTGCTGTCGCGGGCACGGTGACCGATATGTCGGGAGCCGCGGTGCAGGGCGCTCTGATTCATATCGTGGAAAGAGCTACGGGCAGGACGCATACCCTGAGGACCAGTTCCGCAGGAGGCTTCGGCCTTAACGGGATCGCTTCGGGGACGGTGAGCGTGAGTGTGTCCTCGCCGGGATTTGCGAGTGTGACGAAGGAGTTCCGGCTGAATGAAGGCGACCGGGCGAGTCTTTCGATGCCTTTGCAGGTGGGAGAGGTCAATGAGATGGTCGAAGTAATGGCTGCCGCACCCATGATGATGATCAATGGGGCAGTCGCCAAAGATGCTCCGATGGCGTTTCCGAAGATGGCGATGCGTGCCGATCTTTCTGTAAATAGCCGAGCGTTGGGTTCATTAGCCCTGAAGAAATCGGCCGTGCCCGAAACGCACGTGAGGTCATGGTTTCCCGAATCGCTGTACGTACGGCCGGAGATTATCACGGACAGGGACGGGCGCGCGAGCATTACGATTCCGGTTGCCGACAACATCACGACATGGCGCATGGCGATGCTGGCATCGACGAAGCAGGGCGCGCTGGGCAGCGGAACTTCGAGCCTGAAAGTGTTTCAGGACTTCTTTACAGAAATGGATTTACCGGTGACTCTGACGGAGGGCGATGAGGTTTCGATTCCGGTGGCTGTTTACAACTACACCGGCGCGAAGGGAAACGCGAAGCTGCGGTTGGAGCCAGGCGACTGGTTCTCGTTCGAAGGCGACGCGGCGGAGAAGAGCGTCACGGTGGACGCGGGACGCGTGGGGGGATCGCAATTCAGCATTTCAGCGAAGCGCATCGGGAAGTTCAAACTCACGCTGCGAGCGGAGATGGAGGGCGGCTCGAAGCGCGCGGATATTGTGGTCCGCGAGATCGAAGTGGTGCCGAACGGGCGCGAACAGAGCATGGTGTTCAACGGGCGGCTGGATTCCGCGGTGCAGCAGGCGGTGAACTTCCCGGCGGCTTCGATCGCCGATGCTAACACGGTCTTCGTGCGGCTGTATCCGGGTCCCATGAGCCAGATCGTGGAAGGCATGGACAGTTTGCTGCGGATGCCGTACGGGTGTTTCGAACAGACGTCGTCAAGCACGTATCCGAATGTGCTGGCGCTCGATTACATGAAGCGGACAAAGAAGGCGACGCCGGAAGTAAGCGCGAAAGCGCAGGGTTTTATAGCGGCTGGATATCAGCGGTTGATGACATTTGAAGTGCCTGGCGGCGGGTTTTCGTGGTTTGGAAATGCGCCCGCGAACAAGATCCTGACTTCATATGGGCTCATGGAGTTCAGCGATATGTCGAAGGTGCATGATGTGGACCCGCGGCTCATTCAGCGGACGCAGCAATGGCTGGCGGATCAGCAGCAGAGCGATGGCAGCTGGAGACCGGACAGCGGCGGCATAGCCGAGGGCGCAATTAATCGTTATCAGTCGGACACGCTGCGCATTACCGCCTATGTGGCGTGGGCTTTGGAGACCAGCGGTTATCAGGGTGCGGCAGTGGATCGCGCGCGGCAGTTCATTGGGGCGCATCTGAACGCGGCGTCGGATGCCTACACGCTGGCGGTGGTGGCGAACTTCGCTGTGGATGGCAAAGATCGAGCCTTTATCGACCGCGCGATTCGCCTTCTGCTCGATGCAAAGGCTCAGCAGGGCGACCAGGTTGTGTGGAAGTCGGAAGAAACAAGCATGTATGGGCGGGGCATGAGCGCGGCGGTGGAGACGACCGGCCTTGCGGTGCAGGCTCTGCTGAAGTGGGGCGGCGATCCCGCTGTCGCGGCGAAGGCGATGAACTATATCGTGGCAAGCAAGGACAGCGCGGGGACGTGGGGCACGACGCAGGCGACCATCATGGCGCTGCGGGCGCTGCTTTCGACCGAGCGCGGGGCTTCGACCGCGAAGGGTTCGGTTGAGGTGGTGCTCAACGGCAGGGTGGCCGAGCGGCTGGTGCTGACGGCTGAGAATAACGATCTGTTCCACCAGTTCGTATTCAAAGGAGGCGATGTAGGGCAGGGGAATTGGGTGGAGATTCGGTTTACCGGACAGGGGTCGCTCGCGTATCAGGTGGCCGGACGGTATTTCGTGCCGTGGAACGAGAAGCCGGCGAATGAGGCGTTGTCGATCGATGTGGCGTATGACCGGACGCGTCTGGAGCAGGATCAGATTGCGACAGCGACGGCGACGGTGCGGAATCGTCTGCGGACCACGGCGAATATGGTGATGGTGGATCTGGGGATTCCGCCGGGATTCGATCTGCTGAGCGAGGATCTGGATTCGTATCGAGAGAAGAGCGCGGGGAAGAAGAGCGGGCGTTTGGAGAAGTTCAGCTTGACTCCGACGCAGGCGATTCTTTACTTCGATTCGATCGGCGGCAACGATGGATTTAAGGTTTCGTTCCGGCTGCGGGCGAAGTATCCGATCCGGGTGCGGACGTTCGCTTCGCGGGTTTATGAGTATTACGATCCGGCGGTGAGTGCGATGGCGAGGCCGGTGCAGATGGAGGTGAGAAAGAGGTAGAAGACTGCGCCGCGCGGATATTGACTTAGTTCACTTCATAGTTCAAAATATAGTCTTGAACCGAGTCAATATCCACGACGCGAAAACGAATCTTTCTCGGTATTTGGCCGAATTGGCGCCCGGCGAGGTATTAGTTCTTTGCAACCGCAATCAGCCAGTTGCCGAACTGCGGACGATTCGCGCGAAGAAGGCTCGTAAACCCCGGATCGGTGCAGCACGCGGGGAATTCACAGTACCCGATTCGTTCTTCGAGTCCCTGCCTGACGATATCCTGGAAGCCTTCAGCGGCAGCAGCGAATTGCTCAAGCCGTGAAGGTTCTGGTAGACACCTGTACGTTTCTTTGGATCGCTTCAGACTCGCCGCGGCTCAGCAGGACCGCGGCTGCGGCGTTTCTCAACCCAAATAACGAGCGCTATCTCAGTACAGCCTCCGCATGGGAGATCGGCATCAAGCATGCCGCCGGGCGCCTTCCTCTCCCCGAGAGGGCGGATCTTTTCGTTCCGAGGATTCGCGACGTCAGCGGCATCGACTCGCTGGAGATCGATGAGGAATCGGCTCTCCTGGCCGGGAAACTGCCGGGACTTCATGCGGATCCGTTCGATCGGATGCTGGTCGCTCAGGCGATCGTGCATGGTATGACGCTGCTTTACGCCGGACCACCTGATCGAACAGTATGCGGTGCGCGTGTTGTGGTGATCGAGCCTTCTACTGTACTGCCAAATTGATCTGATCGTGGAACGAATCCGGAGTCTGAATAGCAACCGGCAGTTCGCCGCTTACGGTCAGGCTTGCAGGCACTGTGAAGTTGATCTGGTAGAGGCCGGGGAAGTAGGGGTTGAGCCCGGCGAAAAGCGGGGTTACCGGGATTCCGTACACGTAGACAAGCACCTGCGCGGTAACGTTATCGGGTACCTGGGGGTTGGGCAGCGTACCGTCCTGTACCGGCGTGGTCACGGCTCCCAGGCCGGCGAGGTAGATCGACAGAATCTCACCCCTGGTGGCGGGGTTGGCGGAGGTCACCAGGGTTCCGTTCAAATGGATGATCGCGCCGTCGCCTGTGCCACTGGTGTCGTCGGAAAAAATGCCGGGAGATGTTGTCGACAGGGGCACTGTCACGGTATTCGACATGACTCCGTTGTTGGTCACCACGATGTTCACGGTCTGCTTCGTGGTGTCGACGCCGAAGGGAACTACGCAGTTGATTTGCCCCGCGGCTACCAGATAAATCGGCGCGGGTAATCCTCCAATATTCACGGTTACGTTCGACAGCGTGGCTGGATATGGGATTGCGGCGACGGTGGTTTGATTCGCAAGGCTGCTGCCGTAAATCGCGATAAATTCGCCAGGCGAAATAGGGTTGCCTACCGGCGAGTTGCCGGCTGCGTTGACAATTCCCTGGGGATTGATGAATACGCCCGCTCCGGAAACGGTGGGGATCGTTGTGGCGAATCCGATTTCGTAACCCGTGGGGTCGAACACGCCGCCAACGTCGGCTGAAACAATGCCGGCGGCGCTGGCTGCGATTTGAGCTGGGCCCACCGATCCGGTACCATCGGAGGCCACCGTATACGAAAGCGATTCGGTGACGTTGATCGGCGTGGGGCTGAGCGCCTCGTGGAGGCGTCGGGAACTGACGATTGCGGCGTCGGAGACGATGGCTGTGGTGCTGGCAATGAAGCTATCGCTATAGCCGGAGGTATCGGCGCGAATGCCGGTGAGCCAGTCACGTGAGAGAGAGATCGGCGCGGTGGTCGTGATGGGGGCCTGGAGGGCGATCAGAATGTCATGAGCTCCGGGAGTACTCACCACCATCACGTGGCCGGATTGCGAAATCATCAGAGTGCGCTGTGCCGAGCTCACGAGGACGCCAGCTCCGACTGTACCGGTGGGAGCAGGAAATGTGACAGTACCAGTTCCGTCGGGGTTGACGGCATAGGCGCCCACGGGCAGAACCTGATTTACGGTGGCGCTGTTGGCGTAGTTCGCCGCGTGGCCTTTCACCGTTGTGGTGGGCATGTTGCCGGCTCCGTCGAGCGAGAACTGGACAAAGGAATCGCGCACCTGAGCGGTGGAGGCCGCCGTGAGTTCGAAGTCGGTTGCGTTCCAGTAGCCCATGAGCGAAGCATTCGTCGGGGCGACCGAAGGCGCGGGGACGGCGACAAACATATCGAAGGTATTTCCGCTGATCTCTGTACTCGAGCCGACTACGGCTTCGGTTCCAAAGCGGGCGTTGATCGTGGCCGAAGCGGTTTGGGGATTGGTCAGAGTGACGAACCCCGCGCTTGAAACCGAGTAGCTGCCTGTTGCGGTAAAGGACGCGGAGGAGCCTGAGCCGATGACCTGCTGGCCAGTGAGGGTATAGGTGCCGGGGCCGGGGGCGAAGATCAGGGAGCCGACAATGCTGCGCGCGTCTGTGACTCCATTACTCGCGTTGGTAGTGAACTGAACGTGGCGGACGAAGTATTTTCCGGACAGCGATGTGTTGGAGAGAGTCTGCGCGGGAATGCAAATGGGAAAAAGCAGGAAGACATAGAAAATTCGGGATCGCATGCGGCTCCTGTCAGTAATAACACTTCGTGTGCAGGGATGTCGCGCGGTGATAACCTGAATGATTCAGCCAAGTATGCCCAGTTTTCAAGTAACGCTGCCGGACGGAAGTGTCCGGGAGGTTCCGGAGGGGACCAGTCCGCTCGATATCGCCCGTGAAATCAGCCCTCGTCTGGCCGATGCGGCGATCGTCGCGCGGGTAAACGGCCAGATGTTCGATCTGAAGCGGCCGTTTGAGGGAGATTCGTCGCTGCAGCTGCTGACGACGAAAGATACCGATGCGCTCGAAGTGTACAGGCATTCGACCGCGCATCTGTGTGCTGCCGCGGTGCTGGAGCTGTTTCCGGAGACAAAGCTGGGAGTGGGTCCGCCGATTGAGACGGGCTTCTATTACGACTTCGACCGGCCGACGGCGTTTACTCCGGAGGATCTGGAAAAGATCGAAGCGAAGATGTGGGAACTGCAGGCGCAAGCGCTTTCGTTCGATCGCAAGCTGATTGCGAAGCCCGAGGGTCTGGCGAAATACCGGGGTATGAATGAGCCGATGAAGGTGGAGCTCATTGAAGAGAAAGCCGACGACGTTTTTTCGGAATATACGCTGGGGCCGCACTTTATAGATTTTTGCCGCGGGCCGCATGTGCCGGACACGTCGAAAATCAAGGCGTTTAAGCTGCTTTCGATTGCGGGCGCGTACTGGAAGGGCGACGAGAAGAACAAGCAGCTGCAGCGAATTTACGGGACCGCGTGGTTTACGAAAAAAGAGCTGGACGAGTATCTGCACAAGCTGGAGGAAGCGAAGAAGCGCGACCACCGGAAACTGGGTCAGGAGCTCGATCTTTTCAGCATTCAGGAACTGGCCGGGCCCGGGCTGATCTTCTTTCATCCGAAGGGCGGCATCATTCGCAAGCAGCTGGAAGACTGGATGCGCGATGCGTATCTGAAGCGCGGATACTCGCTGGTTTATACGCCTCACGTGATGCGGCGGGAGTTGTGGAAGACGTCCGGGCATGCGGTGTTTTATGCCGAGAACATGTTTACTCCGATGGAGCTGGACGATGCGGAATATCAGTTGAAGCCGATGAATTGCCCAGGCCATGTTCTGATTTACAAGGATCGGCAGCACAGCTACCGAGACCTGCCGGTGCGGCTGGGAGAACTGGGAACGGTCTATCGTTATGAGCGTTCGGGCACGATGCACGGGCTGCTGCGCGTGCGCGGATTTACCCAGGATGACGCCCATATCTTCTGCACTCCCGAGCAGATTGAAGAGGAAGTGGTGAAGTGCCTGGATTTCGCGGTCGATACGCTGCGGACGTTCGGCTTTACGGAGTACAAGGCCGAGATCTCGACATGGGATGGCGGCGCGAGCGGGAAGTACGACGGCGAGGCGGCGGACTGGGAACTGGCCGAAGGCGCGCTGCGCAAGGCGTGCGACCGGGTCGGCATCACAGCTACGGTGACCGCGGACGAAGCGGCGTTTTACGGGCCGAAGATCGACGTGAAGCTGGTGGATGCGATCGGGCGCATGTGGCAGTTGTCGACGGTTCAGTTCGATTCGTCTTTGCCCAAAAAGTTCGAGCTGGAGTACATTGCGGAGGATGGGAAGAAGCATCGGCCCCTGATGGTGCATCGGGCGCTGTTCGGGTCCGTGGAGCGTTTTTTTGGGATTTTGGTGGAGCATTATGCGGGGGCGTTTCCGATCTGGCTGGCGCCCGTGCAGGCGGCGATTCTACCCATTACCGATAAGCAGACGCCGTATGCGAACGAGGTGGCGGAGAAATTCAGGGCCGCCGGGGTGCGCGTGACGGTGGACGACCGGAACGAAAAAGTGAATCTGAAGATTCGCGAGGCGCAACTGCAGAAAGTGCCGTACATGCTGGTGATCGGCGGGAGGGAAGCCGAAGCGGGGCAGGTGGCGGTGCGGCATCGCAAGCGCGGGGATCTGGGTCCGATCGCGGTGGAAGAGTCGCTGAAAACCATCCTTTCGGAGATCGCGACAAAGGTAGCAGACTGAAACACCTGCCTGTTACCATCTTTAGTTAGTTTGCCGGAGCATCAGTCTTGCATCCCCATGGGTGTGAGATGGCGGTAGCCTGCCCGAACGCAATTGTGAGACCCCGAATTCTGCTATCCGTTCCCCACATGGGAGGCTCCGAGCAGGGGTATGCGAACGAGGCCTTTCGCCTGAACTGGGTTTCGACGGTTGGGCCGAATATCAATGCGTTCGAAGACGCCTTCTCGCGGCGAATCGGGCTGCATTCGGTGTGCCTCGACAGTGGGACGGCGGCGATCCATCTGGGGTTGCGGCTGCTCGGCGTCGGGCCGGGCGACGAGGTTTTCTGCCCGATGCTGACGTTTGTGGCGTCGGCCAATCCGATCCGATATCTGGGGGCGGAACCGGTGCTGCTCGATTCCGAACGCCGGACGTGGAATCTGGACCCTGAGTTGCTGCGGCAGGCGCTGCGGAAGAAAGCTGCAATGAATCGGATCCCAAAAGCACTCGTGGTAGTGGATTTGTACGGCCAGTGCGCCGAAATGGATCCGATCCTGGAGGCGGCGCGGGAGTTCGGAGTGCCCGTGCTGGAGGACTCGGCGGAGGCTCTCGGCGCGAGCTACAAGGGCAAGGCGGCGGGGACGTTCGGGAAAATTGCGGTCTTTTCGTTTAACGGGAACAAGATCATTACCACGAGCGGCGGCGGCATGCTGGTAACGGCCGAGAAAGCGCTGGCGGATAAGGCCAGGTTCTGGGCCACGCAGGCGAGGGACCCCGGGATTGCGTACGAGCATTCCGAGATGGGCTACAACTACCGGATGAGCAACGTGCTGGCCGGGATTGGGATCGGACAGCTTGAGGTGCTCGATCTGCGGGTGGAGCAGCGGCGGGCGATTGCGGCGCATTATGCGGCGGGGTTCGCGGAGGTGCCGGGGATCGAGCCGATGCCCGAGGCGGCGGACGCTTTTTCGACCAAATGGCTGAGTTGTTTTCTGATCCGCGAAGGCGAGTTCGGCATGTCGCGCGATGAGCTTATGGCCTCCCTCGATGCGGCGGGGATCGAGAGCCGGCCCGTTTGGAAGCCTATGCATTTGCAGCCTCTGTATGCGGGCAGCGAGCGCTTCGGCGGCGATGTGGCGAAGGATCTGTTTGAACGCGGGATTTGCCTGCCGAGTTCGAGCAGTCTGACGGCGGAAGACCAGGAATACGTGATTGAACGAGTGAAAGTTGCTTGCGGAATGGCGGCGCATGCCTGATAAGCGGTCGACGGTTCTGAGGCTGCTGGCGGTCTATTCGGCTGAAGCGCTGGCGGTGGTGTCCGGAGCGGTGGCCGCGTTCCTGCTGCGCCTCGATTTCAGTATTCCGGAAGGGTACATGGCGGCCTTGAAGATGGGGCTCGCGGTTTGGCTGCCGGCAAAGCTGATCAGTTATCACCTGTTCGGTCTGGACAAGCGGTGGGCGCGATACGTTTCGATCTCGGATCTGCTGCGGCTGATTGCGAGCAATGCCGCGGCGAGCGCGGTTGCGTGTGGAGTGCTGGTGGCGCTCAAGAGCGGAGTGCCCCGGTCGATTTATGCGATCGATCTGCTGACCACCATGTGCTTCACCGGCGGGATGCGGATCAGCGTGCGGCTGATGGCAGAGACCGCGCGGCGCCAGAGTTTTGGGGAACGCCGCGTTCGCGCATTCATTTACGGCGCGGGCGATGCGGGCGCGGCTCTGCTCCGCGACGTGCGCCAGAACAACGCGCTGAGTTACGACGTTTGCGGGTTTATCGACGACAATCCGAAGAAGCTGGGGCTGGTGCTGCACGGCGTGAAGGTGGTGGGGTCGGGCGCGGGTCTGGATGAGGCTTCGAAGAGGTATGCCGTCGAACTGGCGCTGATTGCGATTCCGTCGGCATCGGGCGGCCAGATGAAGGACATTCTGGAGAGGTGCGCGACGGCGGGCATCCGGTCGAAGACCATTCCTGGACTGGCGGAGCTGATTCAGCAGGACAGCCTGTCGCGCCAGATTCGCGATGTGGCGGTGGAGGATTTGCTGGGCCGGACGCCGGTGCATCTGGAGCAGGACCGGATCTCGGCGCAGTTGCGCGGCCGGGTGATTCTGGTGACGGGCGCGGCGGGGTCGATCGGATCGGAGATCTGCCGGCAGATTGCGCGGTTCAATCCGGCGGCGATTGTGGGGTTCGAGATAGCGGAATCGCCGCTGTTCTATCTGGGGATGGAACTGGAGCGGAACTTTCCCGGCGTGCCGTTTCATGCCGAGATCGGGAGCATTCAGAATCCGGCGCGGCTGGCCGAGGTGTTCGCGCGCCATCAGCCGAGCGCGGTGTATCATGCGGCGGCCTATAAGCATGTGCCGCTGATGGAGTCGCACCTGTTCGAGGCGGTTGAGAACAATGTGTTCGGGACGCTGAACGTGGCGGAGCAGGCGCGGGCGCACGGGGTGGCGGAGTTCGTGATGATCTCGTCGGACAAGGCGGTTCGGCCGGCGAACGTGATGGGGGCGACGAAGCGCCTGGCGGAGATTCTGGTTCGTGCGCTGCGGCCGAGCGATGCGCGATTCGTGTCGGTGCGGTTCGGCAACGTGCTGGGGAGCAATGGCAGCGTGGTGCCGATCTTCAAAGAACAGATTGCGCGGGGCGGTCCGGTGACGGTGACGCATCCGGAGATGCAGCGGTATTTCATGACGATTGCCGAGGCGTGCCAGCTGGTGCTGCAGGCCTCGACGATGGGCCGGGCGGGCGAGATCTTCGTGCTGGATATGGGGAAGCCGGTGAAGATTGTGGATCTGGCGCGGAACCTGATTCTGCTCTCGGGGCTGCGGCCGGAGAAGGATATTGCGATTCAGTTTACGGGATCGCGGCCGGGCGAGAAGCTGTTCGAAGAGCTGAACGAAGAGGCCGAGGGTTTGATTGAGACGCATCACGAGAAGATCCGGATTTTCGAGGGGGAGACACGGCCCGCGATTGAGGTGGAGAGGCAGCTGGGGCGGATTCGGGCGTGTTGCCGGGAGCGGGATTGCGTGGAGCTGCTCGGGGCGTTGCGGGAGGTGGTGCCGGAGTACACGCCGGGCGAGGAACTGCGGCGTCGCGGGGTGGTGACGGCAAAGGCTTGATTTTGGGTTCGAACGGGGCTGGGGTGGGTTCGGCTTGGGTTCGCGGGCGGTTCCGGTGGGTTCGGCCTGGGTTCAAAGCTGTGCGATTTGTCTTTAGAATCATAAATTTGCCGGGTTCGTTGCGCTGATTTTTGTTTTTGCGCGATTTCGGTCATCTTTTGCCCCGGCCTTCGGTGGCGATAACAATGTCGCACAGCATTGCGGGAATCGGGATGCGGGTCGGGGCGATTCGGAAGTCTCCGGATGTTAGTTGCAATGAGATAGCCGTGCCGATTAAATTTTGTGGAAGTGTGACTTGAATTTGCAGACCCGGCTTTCAGGAAGCGCGTGGCTTCCGACCGGGGTACTTCTCGCGGTACTTTGCGCGCGTTGGGTATTGGTCGTCGGGTACGGCGACTTCGGCGGCGATTATGACATCGTCTCCCGTCTGGCGCAGGGGCAGTGGCAGGGCCGCGACTTCTACGCGGTGCTCTCGTTCGGTTCCAGCTATTCGGCTCTGCTCTTTGAAAAACTATTTGGAGACCGGCTGCTTGCGGTGAGCATTCATGTATGGTTCTGGTGGCTTTTTAACGCAATCTCGGCAGGCGGAGTTGCCGCAGCCGCCGGGGCATCGAAGAGGGTTTCGGCATTTACCGTTTGTGCGGTGGCGCTGCTGGCAGTCCCGCCGAACTCTCACTCGTCGGCGTTCGGCTTTATGGCGTCGGCGCTTTCGGGATTTGCGACCATCCTCCTGATCCGACAATTCACCCAGGCCACCCGGCTCTGGGCGTTGGCAGCGGGATTGTTGGGGGGAGCCGCGATGTTCACCAAGCCGAACGAGGGGGTTGCGCTGGTAACGGGGCAGATTGCTGTTTGCCTGGGGATCGCCTGGTTTCAGCCGACGGCTCGACGGAAGGCTCTGTCGGCGTCGTTTGCTCTGTCAGCCGGCATCGTGTTGGGGCTTGCGGCCGTTCTCGCGGTGCCAGGGTACGTCGGCGGCTATCGCGAGTTGGTGGGGGAGATCTTCCTGGGTGGCGTATCGATCAAAGGGGGCATCGAGACGGTTCTGCTGCGAACGGTTCCGCGGATCTCAACGAGCATCGATTCGCCTCACCGGTTCGTGATCGAACTGGCGTTGACGACTCCGATTTTTGTGGGATCGCTGCTTCTGTTTGCGCGCTTATTCAGAGGGAAGATCGGCGCCGGCGAGGATTCGAAGCAGCCGGAACAGGTCCTGTTGTGGCTGGTCCTCGGCTCGGTGTTGGCGCTCAGTATCTGGTCTCTTTTTCCGTGGCAGGAGCCGGAGCGGCTGACGGCGTTGTTCTACAGAATCGGAATCGTATCGCTGCCTTTTTTTTTGTGCCAGATCCTCTACCTGATTGAACTGGCGGCGCTCCTGGCGAGCGTCTTCGCGGGGTGGAAGGAACGGGAATTCATGCACAGCGGAACGGCAGCATCCTGGTTGGCCGTTCTCGCCCTGATCTGGACGTGTGGGGTTGCCGCATCCGGCCGCTACAACAGTGTTTTTGCCACTACGCTTCTGATTCCGGCTGTTGCCCTCAGGATGAAGGACCGCCTTTCGGAACCAAAGTATTATCGCTACCTCTCGGTGTTTCTGGTGGCCTGGACCATCGCATGGCACATCGCGCCGAACTGGAGGAGCACTTTCGCTCATTTGACGCGGTTACCGGAGGGCTCGAAATTCGCTGGCCTTTACTGGCCGGACGGAGGGGCTTCGACTCCGGGAAGCTATCCGCTCTGGTCGTCCAGCTCAATGATCGAACAGTGCCAGAAGAACATCGCACCGAGGGTTGCGGGGCATTCCGTCCTGTGGCTCGCGCCTTCGGCCGGAGCCGCATTCGGGGGAAAGATCTATCGGTACGGTGTGAACGGTCTCGCTTCGAACTACATCACTCCGACCGCGGAAGCGCGGCTGGCGGAATCGGTGAAATCGGCGCCACCGGATTACATCGTCAGTTCCGATTTAGAGGACTGGAAGTCGGGGGAGTGGAAGTTTCTGAAGCCATCGGTTGCGGAGCCCTGGCTGGAAGCAAATTATTCACGGGTATGGTCTTTGGCCGATAGTCCGGTTCCTTTGTTTCTCTGGCAAAGAAAAGGATGAACAGGCTTTGGAAACTGCCTGGCATGTTCAGCCCCGTCCAGCTTACGCCGGCAGCTTCAGGCTATCTGGATATCGTCCGCTCCCTGGCCGCGGTGGCCGTCTTTCTCGACCATTGGCGGGCCTGCATTCTTGCCGACTACGGCGATGTCGATCCCGTGTTGAAGACGCTTCCGGTCAAGGCGCTTTATTTTCTGTCCGGTTTCGGTCCGCAGGCCGTGATGATCTTTTTTGTGTTGAGCGGACTCTTCATTTCCTCCTCCGTACTGCGCAGTCTGGAGCGTGGAAAGTGGTCGTGGCGGGATTACGCTATCGATCGCGCCGTCCGGCTCTACGTGGTATTAATTCCGGCTCTGGTCCTCGGCGCGCTCTGGGATTTTCTCGGAATCCACTTCTTCAGCGACAGCGGAGTTTATCTTGCAATCGCCACGCGGCTCTTTCGCTGGCAGGCGTTTTTAGGAAGCCTCTTTTTCGTTCAGACTCGTTTCACGCCCTCGTTTGGATCCAACGATCCCCTATGGAGTCTCTTTAATGAGTTCTGGTATTACGCTCTCTTTCCGGTACTGCTGGGCCTGATTATCGCGTTGAATCGGCGCCGCCTGGCCGCCCTCGGCTATGTGGGCGCGGCCGCTGCAATCTGCTGGATGCTGGGCGGGCAGATCTGGGGGTTCGCGGTCTGGCTGGCCGGCGGAGCCGTTGCGCTGACTTCCCGCTGGTTTCGATTCAAAGGGCAGGATCGCTGGCCGCTGCTCGCGTACACCACCGCCGCGGGAGCGCTGGCCGCGATTTGCCTTACGGTTGCGCGGAACAAAGGCGGATGGCTCGGGTCGGGTCTTGCGGTAGGCGTGAGCTTTGCTTTCCTGACGCATGGGATGGTGCAATGGACCTTTGGCCCGGGTGAAATCGGCCAGCGGCTGGGCAGGATTTTTGCCGGCTTCTCATACAGCCTCTATCTGGTCCACGTTCCGATCGTATTTCTGATTCGAGCGGTACTGATGCACTCCGGTTGGCTGCCAAAGGCCCGATGGCAGCCGGACGGAGTTCACTTGTTGATTGGCGCCGCTGTTTCCGCAGCGGTATTTTCTTATGCATTCGCTCTTGCCCAAATGACGGAGGCCAGGACAAGTGTAGTGCGTTCCTGGGTTCGCAACCGGGTGGCACATCAGCTTCCCGCACCGCTGGCGAGTTCCGCCGGAAGACTGAGCTGAAGGAGTCAGGGTTATGAAGAGCGCGCATCCGCCAGAGCAGAAACAAGTCAATATGCAAATCGAGTACAACCCGCTCGAAGCACTTCAGAACGAACGGGTTTTCGGACTTTTCGCCCGAATGCTGGCTCACCGGTATCGAACCGACATTCTCCACGACTACTATCGACTGCCCGATATCCCGCTACAGTTCACGTGGTGGGGAACGCCGGTTAGTCCCGCCGAGAAGGCGCGCCGGGAACTCGAGTTTCTCAGGAACAGAAATGCATCTTCTCCCGAAGAGATCGAAGATCTGGTTCAGGAATTTTGGCGCCGCCTCAGACCGCAGGGCAACCATCTTCACGACCACCTAAAGGCGGAAAACAGCTACAACGAGATCGCTATTTTCGCCTCGGATCTGAAGCTGCTCAAGCCTATCTTCTACCTGTTTCCCGATCATCCGGCGCTCGATATCGCGGACGTGGGGGCAGGCAAGAACCAACTGGGAAAAGCGATCCTCAGATCGTTCGATGAGATGAAGGAGAAGGCGTCGTATCTCAACTGGATCGACAACCTGGGCGGCACTCCGCTGAAGGCGCGGAAAGTGTCGGTGGTCGGTACAGACGTAACCGATTGGCGCGACGATCAGGACGACAACACGCCCGGCCTGGAGTACCGGCTCCAGGCATCGGCGGAGGACTCGCCGCTGGAGGATGAATCGAGAGACGTCATTGTTACGAAATGGTCGTTTCACCACATGAAGCCGGCACAGATGAAACGCCAGATCCAGAATCTCTTTCGGGTTCTCCGTCCCGGAGGCGTTGTCATTGTAATCGAAGCCTTCCTGAGCGGTCTTCCGGCACTGCCCGACGAGACCGGTTTTGCCGATGTGGGGGAGCCAACCTTCGCCCAGCGTCTGCTTGAAGTCAGCAGGCGGCTCGAGTTTGCCGACATCTGGCCGGAGGGACCCTGGAAGAACGAGTGCTACCAGATCAGCGCCGATTATCTGGCTTTGCCTCTGGACGAGCAGCACGCGCTGCTGGCGCTTGAAGATTTTTTCGGTCACTATGTCCTCAACCAGCGCTCGCATATGCCGTTCCCGTTTTCTTATATGCCGGCAGAGGAACTGATCCATGAGTTCCTGAGCGAAGGCTTTACGGAGCAGCGATGGAATTTTCTACTGTTCGGCTTCGCGCCCATCATCCGGCGGGGGCCACCGACGGCTCGGTTCATTTTCCAGAAGCCATCGCTCTGACGGACTGCGGGTACAGGGATGAGTTCAATCCGCATCGGGGCTCTGTACAGTCATCCCGCGCAGTATGCGGCACCGCTGTTTCGGGAACTTAGCCGACGCCCCGGAGTGGACTTTACGGCCTACTTTCTCTGCCGTCAGGGTGCCGAGTCGACTTTCGATGCAGGGTTTGGTCGAGAGATTTCCTGGGATATTTCCGTATTGGAAGGATACAAATATAAATTCCTTCCGAACCTGCGAGCCGGCAATTCGGCGATAGGTTTTTTCTCGCTGGTGAATTTTTCGGTGATTCCGGAAATCCGAAGAGCGCGCCTGGACGCTCTTTTGGTGCATGGCTATGAGCACCTCTCAAAATGGCTGGCTTTCGGGGCCGCGATGAGTTGCGGGACGCGGCTGGTACTTCGGGGCGAGTCGCACTTAGACGCGGATCGGAAGTGGGCGGTTCGGGCCGCCAAGGATGTGGTGTTCCGAAACCTGTTCCGGAGATTCGACGGCTTTGCTTATATTGGCACGCTGAACCGACAGTATTACGAATCGTACGGGGTACAGCCAGGGCAGCTCCATTTTGCTCCTTACACGGTGGACAACGCCTTCTTTGAGGACGCAGCGGACCGACATCGGGAACGCCGAGCCGAAATAAGAAGCGAGTTCGGGGTGCAGGACGATGCCCCTGTGGTGCTGTTTGTGGGCAAGCTTTGCGAGCGGAAGCAACCGGAAATGCTGCTGCGGGCATTTGCGGAAGTGAGGAAGAAACAGGCGTGCCATCTGTTGTTCGCCGGGGACGGGGAGTTGCGGGAGCAAATCGAGAATCTTTCCCGGGAGATGGCGGTACCGAATGTTCGGGTGACGGGATTTCTCAATCAGTCGGAGATTCCACGGGCTTACGCCTGCGCCGACGTTTTCGTGCTGCCTTCGGCGTTTGAAACCTGGGGATTGGTGGTGAACGAGGCGATGGCCTGCGGGTTGCCCGTCGTCACGACCGAATCGACAGGGTGTGCGGTGGATCTGGTCCGTGAGGGCCTGAACGGGTTTGTCGTGGGGCGGACCGCACTGGCAGATTTGACGGACCGGATCGGCAGGCTTGTCGACAGCGCCGAATTGCGGAGCAGCTTTGGGAAGAGGTCGGCGGAAACGATCAAGGGCTGGAGCATGGAAAAGGCAGCCGACGGAATTCTGGAATCGGCGGGCACGGGAAACAAACCTCTTGGGCGATGAACACAGCCGGCAGCGCCTCTACTCCCGCTATCGAGCTACCCAGGCAGCGCCGGACCTCGACGAGAGTGCTCGGGTACCGGACTTCGGAGGCAAAGCTTATCGGTCTTATTTTGGATCTCTGCTTCCCCGGGACCGGGCCAGCAGGATTCTCGATCTGGGATGCGGCAGAGGGCAGTTTATGGCGTTTCTTGCCCGTGAGGGCTATACCTCGGTGCAGGGGGTGGAGTTCAGCGAAGACCAGATCGAGCATGCGAGAAAGACAGGGATTTCCGCGGTTGTTCAGGGCGACATCAAGGAGTTTCTGGAGATGTCGTCGGAACAGTGGGATTGCATCGTCGCGATCGATGTGATGGAGCACTTCGACACCGGCGAAGGGTTGTCGCTGATGACGAACATTGCGGCGCGGCTGGCTCCGGGCGGGCGGTTTATTATGAGAGCGCCTAACGCGGGGAGTCCTTTTTTCGGATCGATTCGGTACGCGGATCTGACGCACGAGACCGCGTTTACGCAAAAATCGATCGAGCAATTGTTTCGCAACGTTGGTTTTCAGAAGTTCGGTGTCTGCGATTCGGGTCCGCGCGCCCATGGGGTCAAGAGTGCGATACGAACGATGGCGTGGCGAACTCTGACGCTGGCATTCCGGGTATACACCATGATCGAAATGGGTTACCCGGAGACGGTATTCTCACGAAACCTGATTGCCTGGGCGGAAAAAGGAAGATAGCCGAAGAGAGTGGGGCAATCGACTGGCCGGGCCATTGGCGAGACGTCGGCAGCGAACGTGCTCATCATGGTTGCGCAGGTCGGCGCGGGTGCATTGGCGGCGCGGCTGCTGGGACCGGAGGGCCGCGGCGAACTGGCCGCCATCCAGTTG
>Ga0302319_10009014_pt1 | contig 19291 bp, 14 predicted proteins | sample Bog_T0_2_FD_203319 | JGI IMG/M metagenome (GOLD analysis project Ga0302319, IMG submission 203319) | Peat permafrost microbial communities from Stordalen Mire near Abisko, Sweden - Bog_T0_2 | ecosystem: Environmental > Terrestrial > Soil > Wetlands > Peat | place: Sweden: Abisko, Stordalen Mire... | reverse complement strand
GGTTTGGAACAAGGTGGCCTTTAACTATCAGCACGCCCGCCCCACCAAGACCGCCCTCGACGTATATACGGAACGGGTCGGCGTGTGCCGCGACTATCAGCATCTCGCCATCACCTTCTGCCGCGCACTCAACATTCCCGCGCGCTATGCAACCGGCTACCTGGGAGATATCGGCGTTCCCGTCGTTCTTCCTATGGACTTCAGCGCCTGGTTCGAGGTCTGGCTCGACGACCGCTGGTGGGCCTTCGACGCCCGCAACAACCGGCCGCGGGTAGGCCGAATTCTGATGGCTACCGGCCGCGACGCCTCGGATGTCGCCATCACCACCTCATTTGGAACAGCTAACCTGACTCGATTCTTCGTCGTCACTGAAGAAGAATCGGAGCACGCCCGTCCAGCGGAAGACTTCGCCGCTTGAATTTCGCCGGTTGAATAAATAACTTCAATTTCGTGCGGGGATTGCGGTGCTACTTTGAATCCCCACCCGGCGCGAAATAGCCTTCCCGTGTCACCACAATCAGGTCGTCTTTGCTGGCCTTCAACACCACCTTATGGAACCCGCCGTCGTTGTCCACCATGTCCGGCGTATAAGTAAGCAGGTATTGGCCCCGCAACTCCTCCGCAATCTGCCCATATATCTCGTCCAGGCTGTCCTTCTTCTTGGCTTCGAAATACCGGCCGCCTGTGCGCGTGGCGATCTTCTCCATAATCTTCTTGCCATCCACGGCTGGCTCATTGGAACCGCGCCGCCCACCGCCACCACCGCCGGGGTAGCCGCCACCACCACCGGGATAGCCCCCCCCGCCGCCCGGGTAGCCACCGCCGCCCATCCCCCCGCGCCGTCCGCCGCCCGGGAACCCGTTCCCCTGGCCGCCCTCCTGCTCACCCTTGAAGTAGATGGTGTATACCGCCACGTTGGCCCGGTCTGCGGCATCCACTGCGTCGTTCAGCGTCTCCTTGCTCCCGCGGTCCACACCGTCTGAAAACACAATCAGCGCCTTGCGCCCGTCCTTGGGCAACATAAGATCAGGCCCCGAGGCCAGATAAATCGAGTCGTAAAGCTGCGTGCCACCTCGGCGCGAACTCCCACCGCCGCTCCTGCCGCCACCGCCGCTATCGCTGTCGCTGGTCTCCGGACCATTCGATTGATTCTCCGCCCGTGTCGGCCCCATATCATCCAGCTCATGGTGCAGTTTCTCGCGCGAGTTGGTAAAGTCCTCCAGCAGCTCAACCTCGTGGTCAAAGTGAATCAGGAATGCCTCATCCTTGGCCGAAGTCGCTTTGGGGTCAGCGGGCAGCATCGAATCCACAAACTTCCCCGCCGCCTTTCGCTCGCTGTCCATCGCACCGGAGACGCTGCGGCTCGTATCCACCAGCAGGCCGAGCCTGAACGGCAGATTCGATTCGCGCGTAAAGCTCTTGATGGTCTGCGCACGCCCATCTTCGGTCAGCGTAAAGTCGCTGATTTTCAGGCTCGTCACCAGCGCGCCCTTTTTGTCGCGTACCGTTACCGGCAGCACCACCTCCCGCGCCTGAATCTTCAAGGTCGCGGCTGGCTTGTCGCCAGCGGGCTGTTGGGCTGCAGGCTGCTGAGCTCCGCTTGCCGCAGAGAGGCATGCGAGCGCAAGCACACCTAAAGAAAGGCTGATCAGGAATCGATTTCGCATCATGGTGGGTTCGTTCACACTTTCAATCCGTTAGACGCCGCAAAGCCCCGACCGTTGACCGGTTTCACTGTCACCGCTACTTCTTCGAACCCTTAGTCGGCGCATTTCCATTACAAACTTTCCCCTCACACAACGCCCCAGTAATCCCCCGCCCCTCAGTAACGGTATAAATCCGGTCCACCGCCGGCAGCTTCACCTTCTCCGTCGTCCCGTCCGGCCAATGAATCTCCGCCGTCCCGGCATCCGTCGCATCGCCCAATCCGAAGTGCGGCCGCCGGTCATTCGCCGAAATATAGCTCCCGCTCGCCAGCACATCCTGCCGCATCCGCATTCCGTTCGCATTCAGAAATACCGTAGCGCAGGTCGCATCGCGCGGGCTCTTGCCCGTCCCCACCAGCTTCATCTCCACCCAATGATGCTTGTCCGGATTCACATTCCGCAGCAGCACCGGCGGTCCGTCAATGGGATTGATAATCACGTCAATCTTGCCGTCATTAAACAGGTCGCCATACGCCATGCCGCGCCCCGGAATCACGTCCGCAAGCCCGGTCCCCTTCACCGGCGGGACATATTCAAACCGCCTGTCCGTTCCAGCTGCCGCGGGCACATTGCGGAACAGCAGAGGCCGCTCCGCAAACGTCGTACCCCAGTCGTGCTTGTCCACCTCAGGGTACACATGCCCGTTCACCATAAAAAGATCGAGCCAGCCGTCGTTGTCGTAATCCAGGAAACCATCGCCCCAGCCCACAAACGGAATCGTCGTCTGCGCCACGCCGGCCTTGTAACTCACATCGGTAAAGCTTGCGTCCCCATCGTTGTGGTACAGCACCTTGTAGTCATCGCCGAAGTCGGTCACAAAAAAATCCACCAGGCCGTTGTTTTCGTAGTCGCCCGCGGCTATGCCCATCGACGCAATCTCGCGCCCGTCTTTGTTCAGCGCAAACCCTGACTCGTAGCTCTGGTCTTCGAAGGTGCCATCCCCCTTGTTGAGGTATAGAAAATTCGGCTCCGAATCGTTGCCCACCACCAGGTCCGGCTTGCCGTTGCCCTTCAGACTCACAAAGATCGCCGCAAACCCGTAGTATTTCTCCTTGTCCTCCACGCCAGCCTTCACCGTTACGTCCGTGAACGTTCCATTGCCGTTGTTGTGGAAGAGATGGTCCGGCTCGCCAATCAGTCCTCTGGGACCACAATTCACAGACGCACCGCGATACTGGCAGTTTGCGTAGCCCACAGCCTTGCTGCCGGCAATCGGAAGGTTGTCGCGGTCAAAATGCACATAGCCGGTTACATACAGGTCCAGCAGGCCGTCCCCGTCATAGTCGCCCCAGGCCGAGCCGGGAGACCAGTTGCCCAGCGCCACGCCGGCGTTCTCTGCCACGTCCGTGAACGTGCCGTCATGGTTGTTGTGGTAGAGGCGATTTTTGCCATAGTTGCCCACGTAGATGTCGGGCCAGCCATCGTTGTCGTAGTCGGCAATGCTCACGCCGTAGCCCCAGCGGTCGTTGGTCACGCCTGCTTTCGCCGCCACGTCGGTAAACGTCCCGTCATGGTTGTTGTGGAACAGCGCCGAGTGAGGAGGCGTCTCTTTGCCGTCCAGCGCATCGAATGTTGAGCCGTTCACAAGGTAAATATCCAGCCAGCCGTCGTTGTCGTAGTCAATCAAGCCCACGCCGGACCCGTTGGTCTCGACAATGAAGTTCTTCTCCGGCACGCCCATTTTGTGCGTCCAGCCGGAAAGGCCTGCCCTTTCCGTAATATCTTCAAAAACCACCGCGCCCGTGTCCACAAAACCGCCCGCGGTAATTGGCCGCTTCAACTCGTCGTACACCGGCTTGGCGCCAAGCCCCCCGGCAATGCCACCGCCCATACCTGTTTGTGGCTTTGCCGGGGCTGGCTCCTGCCCCTGCAATCGGGAGTCAATGGGAGCAACCAACACAGCGATGAGTACGCCGCAAACGAACGTGCGCATATTCAAGGTCCGACTTTCCACGCTTTGAAGTGTATCGCAGACGGTCATATACCCTTGTGCTTCATGACACCCATTTTGGGGGCATGCGGTTTCCAGCGCCCGGAACCACCTCGTCTGCCCCAAATTTGTCCCCGCCGCACCCAACCCCCTCAAATCTGAGAGGATTAAGGAAGCCGGTCTACCTGTTGGCGCATCTTCTAAGAGGACGAATGAATCCCATCGATCAGGCGCGGGAACGGAACTTCCAGCAGACGCTCCTCAGCGCCCGCAGAACCATGATGGTGAGCGAGATCCTCAAGCTCGCCATCGACAGCTTCCAAAGCGCCAAAATGCGGTTCGCGCTTACGGCCCTTGGGATGGTTATCGGCACTGCTTCCGTCATCCTTGTCGTCACAATCGGCCTTACGGGCAAGCAATTCATTCTTCAGGAACTGCAGAAGATCGAAACCAACTCCGTTGAGCTGGAATACGCGGGCGGCGGCTCATCTTCTGCCGAGCGCATCCTCTATAACGACCCCCTGACCCTGGACGACGAGAAGGCTGTCAAGGCGCAGTTGCCGGGAGTGATGTACGCTTCGCCGATCCTCGAAATGCACGATCGTATCAACTTCGGCGGGGGCGTCGTGAAAGATACTCTGGTGCTGGGAGTGAGTCCCGAATACCAGCAAATCCGCAACTTGCTAGTCCCTGTGGGCCGATTTATCGACGATCAGGACGACTCGGCTCACATGGAATGCGCCGTGGTCACCGAGCCCTTTGCCCGGGCCCGCTTCGGCAGCGCGGACGCCGCCGTCGGCCAGACCTTCGAGATCGACCGCATTCCTTTCACCATCATTGGCGTCTTCAAAGAGGCGGTGCCCGACTTCGGTAACTCGGAAATCGCCGACCAGACTATTCTCATTCCTTATTCAGCCGGCCGCCTCATTGCCGGCACTGAAAACGTGAAACAGATTTACTTCTCAATGCGTTCCATGGAAGAGGTTCCAGACGCTGCCAAGGAGATCAAGCGCATCGTCCAGGCCCGCCACCGGACTGACTCCATCTACAACACGCAGACCATGACCGAGTACCTTGAAGTTGCAGCCACCATTTCCGACTACCTCACATACCTGCTGATTGCCGTTGCCTGCGTCACGTTGGCAGTCGGCGGAGTCGGCATCATGAACATCATGCTGGCCAACGTCCGCGCCCGTGTCCGCGAAATCGGCATTCGCAAAGCCCTTGGCGCAACCCGTCGCGAAATCAGGCTACAATTCCTGGCCGAAGCGGTCATTATCTCGCTGACTGGGGGCATGGCCGGAATCGTTGTGGGCCTCGCTCCGCCACTCGCTGTTGACTTCTTCACGGATTACGACTTCCCCATCTCCGGCTTGTCGATCTTTGTTGCCCTGGTCGCTGCCACGCTGGTTGGAATCATCTTCGGCACCGTCCCCGCCACCCGCGCCGCCCAGCTCGACCCCGTAGAGGCGCTCAAGTATGAGTAATCCCGTTGGACCCCAAGTGGAACCGGACCCGCAGCCAGAAGCGCATTCAGCCGGTCCAAACCTGTCCCTCTTCTACAGCCTCATTGCCCTCGCGCTCGTTGCAGCAATCACGCTGGCTCTTATGATCGTGTTCCCGTTCCATCACCGCCATTAGGCAGTTTCGAACAAATCCCAAACCGCCGGGAAGCACCTAAACAGCCTGCGGCAACAGGACCGGATTTGAAAGAACACGACTTCACACCCGGGTGAAACACTCAGAAAAACTCCCCCAATGAGGTTCTCATGGCGCCGCTTTGAAAGGGCACGATTTTAATCGTGCCATAAACGCTTTGAAATGAGCGCCGGCTTCAGCCGCCGAGGGATGTATCTCTCGATATTTGATCGAAGCAGGAGTTTTTCCGCAGCCTCCTTTAGCCCCTGCGGCCGACTTCCAGCACTCTTTCCGTGGGCTGCAAGGCGTATCCAGCGAATCCCAACGGTTGGAACCAGCTAACCCAAAGTGGGCCTCCCGCGAGCGTCTGACGCAAAGCAACTGCTTTGCAGATTTATTCACCTCCAAGTGGCACAATCAGAATTGTGATCACGACTTTCAAATTCGCAGGCACAATCTGTCGGTTTCCGTCTTCGAAATGTCGGCCATTCGCCCAGCAAAAAAATAAATACCCTACCCCTCCCCCTCAAAAAACACCTCTCTGGGATGGGAGGATTCAGAGTAACCGTCACCGAATCAGTATTTTAGAAATACACCCTGTGTACTGAACAGTAAACAAGAGCCCCCGAAAATCGGGCCTTTTCGTTCAAATAATGCCGCAAAAAGGGACGAAACTGCCACAAAGGGGCCGTTTTTGATGCCGTTTTGGAGTGGTTCAGGGTCGGAACAGCAGCTACGAATTTGAAAGGAACAACGCGCGATGCCAACCCAAGCCGAAAAAGCCGCCGTCTTCGAGGCCCTTCACCAACGCCCCGAGACCTTCGTGATCGGCAACCCGTGGGATGCAGGCACCGCGCGCATTCTCGACGGGCTTGGATTCTCCGCGCTCTCCACCACCAGCGCCGGGCTGGCATTTACGCTAGGCCGCCGCGACGGCACAGCCGCCGTTAGCCGGGAAGAAGCGCTGGCAAATGCTCGCTCCATCGTCGACGCGACCACGCTTCCGGTCGCTGCCGATCTGGAAAACGGCTATGGACCCACACCAGAAGCCGTCGCCGAAACTATCCGCCTGGCTGCCGAAACAGCGGGCCTGGTCGGAGGATCCATCGAAGACGCCTCCGGCAATCCTGAAAAGCCCATCTACGACTTCGATCACTCCGTGGAACGGATCGCTGCCGCGGTCGAAGCCACGCGCGCCCTGCACTTTCCTTTCATGCTTGTCGCGCGCGCGGAAAACTACCTCCACGGCCGTAAAGACCTCGACGACACGATCCGCCGCCTGCAGGCCTATGAAGCCGCCGGCGCCAGCGTCCTCTATGCTCCGGGAATCACGAAGGCCGAAGATATCCGCACCCTCTGCGCCTCGGTCAGCAAACCGGTCAACGTGCTCGTCGGCATCAAAGGGGCTCCGCAGCTCTCCGTCAAGGAACTGGGCGCCCTCGGGGTTCGTCGCATCAGCCTGGGCTCCGGCTTCAGCCGCGCTGCGCTCACGGCCTTTTACCGCGCCGCGCGCGAAGTCGTCGATCACGGAACCTTCACCTTTACCGAAGACACTTTTTACATGTCCGAGCTAATGGACCTCTTCAAGTGAGCCCCATGAATTACGCGATCCCAATTCTCCTGCTCAGCCTCACCATAGTTGCCTTCTTCGGCATCGCTCGTGGGCGCTATGCGGGTTTCGGAGCCGTACAGAATGCCATTCGCGTCATCGTCGCGCTCCCTCTGCTGGTCTCCGGTGTTCTGGTCCACTTCTTCCGCGCAACCACGACAGCCAGCATCATTCCGCCCATCTTCCCTGCGCCCGTGTTTCTCATAGTTATCACCGGCGTCTTTGAAATCGCCGGCGCCATCGGCCTGTTTGTCCCGCGATTCCGCCGTTCCGCAGCGCTCTGCATCGCCATCATGATGGTCGCTGTCTTTCCGGCGAATATTTATGTAGCTGGAAGGACCATCGACGGCCTGTCCATGCCAGGCGTGGCTGTGCGCGGAACAATGCAGGTTGTGTATATCGTTTTGGTTCTGCTCGCAGGCTACGGAATACCCGGAACAACTCCTGTAAAGGGCGGCGCTCGGAGAAGTTAAGCTTCATCTATACTTGGAATCTTTGCCCGCTCCGCAATCAGCACTGGAATCCCATCCACAATCGGATAGGCGCGCCTGCATCCGGTGCACACTAGCTGCTGCGCATCAATGGAGAGCACGCCCTGGCAGGCAGGGCAGGCAAGTAGATTGAGCGACGCCGCATCCAGCGGAATATGCCGGCTTGTTTTCTCTGGCATCGCTATTGCACGGTCGCATCGGGATTTGCGCCAGAATCGGCAGCAGGATTTGAGTTCGGAGGCCGCACGTCGCGCGCACGTTTCGCAACCCCGGCAAACTCCTGCTCGATGCGTGCGTTGGTGCCCGCCACGGCGAACTCGTACGCCACACGAATACCGTTGAAGATGGCCCGGTCATTCGACGAGCCGTGGCCGATGATGCACACACCTCGCACTCCGAGGAGCGGGGCTCCGCCGTATTCCCTGTAGTCCAGGCGATGGCGGAATTCGTTGAACGCTTTGCGTGACAGCAGCGCTCCGACCTGTGCCGTCACCGTGCGCGTCAGAGACTCTCGAAGCACGTCGCGAACAAACCGCCCCACGCCCTCGCTCGTCTTCAGCGCCACGTTGCCAACAAAACCGTCGCAGACGATGACGTCGGCCAGGCCGCTGAAAATGTCACGGCCCTCCACGTTGCCAATGAACTTGATCGGCAGCGCCTTCAGCAGCGGGAAAGCTTCGTGGGTCAGGTCGTTGCCCTTGCTTTCTTCTTCGCCAATGGAGAGCAGGCCAACGCGCGGTTCTTTGATCTTGAGCACGGTGCGGGCGTAAATCTCGCCCATCACCGCGAACTGCTCCAGGTTTTTGGGTTTGCAATCTACGTTGGCGCCCACGTCCAGCAGCACGCACGGGTGTCCTGTCGAACTCGGCATCGGCGTCGCCAGGGCGGGGCGATCGACGCCAGGCATCGTGCCCAGAACCCCTTTGGCCGTCGCCATGGCCGCGCCGGTGTTGCCCGCAGTCACAAACCCCGCGACCTTGCGGTCATGCACGAGCCGTAGGCCGACCCGCATCGAACTGTCTTTCTTGGTCCTGTAAGCCTGCGCCGCCTTTTCTCCCATGCCGATCCGTTCGGTGGCATTGTGGATGACGATGGGCAGGTCTTCATTTTCCAGTTGCTCGTCCAGAAGGTCGCGCAGCTCCGCCTCCGGCCCAATCAGATGGACACGCACGGGCAGAGTCTGGCAGGCGAGAATCGCCCCGCGGATCTCAGGCTCTGGAGCTTTGTCGGAACCTACGGCGTCAAGCGCAATATCGATGAGCATGGCCGGACCAGTCTACAACAGCACAGGCTGGTTACTTTGCTGCTTCCTTGACATCGAGAACCAGCCGCTTCTTATAGATTCCGCACTTCGGGCATGCGCGGTGGGGCAGCTTCTTCTCGTGGCAGTTGGGGCATTCAGACAGGCCCACGGCCGTCAGAAAGTCGTGAGAGCGGCGAAGGGCGGTGCGGCGCGTTGAGTGGCGCCTTTTCGGATTAGGCATGGTGCAATTCCTTTCGTGTTTTCGCCTGCTTCTACCGTCCAAACGGATCCGGCCATTTCAGGCGTAACACCCTCAATCTAATGCGGTTATGTTCAGGACTTGATCCGGCCGCGGAGCCCAGCCAGCGCTTCCCAGCGGGGGTCGCTTGGACCCTCATCGCAGTGGCACGTTTGACTGTTGCGGTTCTGGCCGCAGCGCGGGCAAAGTCCCTTGCAATCCGGCTTGCACAGCGTCCTGACCGGCAGAGACAAAAGCACCTGCTCCCGCAGCACATCTTCAAGCAACAGACTGTCTCCTTGATAATAACCGATTTCTGTTTCTGGCGCAGTAATTGACCGTTCCGGGGCCTCGGAATCTGCTTCGGCGGGCCGGAAGATCAGATCGAATTCAGCGCCGAGCGGAACCTGCACTGGCTCGACGCAGCGTGCGCAGGGAATCTGAAACGTACCGGCAAACTTTCCTCTCAGGCGGATGTCGGCAACAATGTCTTTCGGTCCGCGATGCTCGTGGAGGACCTCGGCCTGGCCCTCAGTTGCAAGCTGCCCCAACTGCTCCGCTTCTTCACCCAGATCGACGGCGCCCGGAGGCAGTTCCAGGTCAAAGTCGATCGGTTCCCGCTCCAGTTCGATTACCTTGAATTCCATACTGTGAGCCTACGGCGCAGTTACCCGCGCGTCAATGCGCACTGCAAGACCTGCCCTGATTTCCGCGATCTGGACGGCATGACGCATGGGGTGAAGAGCCATCAGGAGCAACATCTCGTAGCAGTTCAAAGGGCGCGTAATCATTGGGTGAATCGTTAACCAGCTACGCAAATCGCCCTGGAATTCCTGAACGAATTGCGCCGTTTCGCCGCGCACCGAATTGAACCCTTCCATGGCTTTATGGAGGCTGTCGTATTTCCCTGTTGGGAGGACGGGCTCCGGCGCCTCGATACGGCGCAAGCGGTTGAGGGCAAGGCCTTGAAGCTTCTCTTCCCTGGCCTGATCTTTGTGCGATTCATTGCGTGGTGTTGCCTGTTTGAGTCTGGAAAGAAGCTCGGCTTCAGACGCTACCATGTGCTCTACGCAATCGACGACGGACCAGGTTTCGGGGGTGGGCTTGTGGCTGGCCGCGGACTCATCGAGACCCTTCAGTGCGTCTGTAAGGGCATTGTTTCCGGACTGCAAGCGGCTCAGAATCTCCTGCTTATCTGGATCGACCATGGCGCCATTTCCTCCGTCAGCCCCAATCGTACGCTTCGATTTCGAGTCGTTGAAAGGTTGCATCGGCAGGTTGCGCTACATAGGGTAAAAGGTGGCGTAGGTGGTCTCAAAACATGCGAAAGGTTGCAATCCATGGATGCGATTCTTCGAGACATAGACCACAGCTTGCACCTTTTCGCATGTTTCGGAACCGCAGAATTGAGCTTTCCGATGTAAAGGGTTGTAGAGAGTTGAACGCTTTTGGGGGAAATGAGCTGATTTGGCAGGCGGTTGCGTCCTAAGCTATTGATATTGATAGATTTATTGCGGTTTTGTTTGTAGTGTGGTTGTGCGCGGGCAGACAGATGACAGGTTAGAGATGACAGTAGCCGGTGACCGGATGCATCCCCTGATTCGCGACTGGGGCTACCCTGTGCCGCCCGCTGACGCGGGCGGAAGGCGATTCGATGCCTTTCATACTCAGGCTTCGCCGAACGGTTTCGCAATAGCCTGCTCCGGGACGCCGCGGAAACAAATGCAACGGGTGATCGGCGAGCCGGGGTTTGCTTCCTGACATTCAAGTTGAATCCCCCACAGCCGATGAGGACTGGAGAGTTGGTTTCAGAAGAGGCTGCCCGCATGTCAATGGTTCGTAATCTCCCTATCTCCCGCAAGTTCACTTTAGCCTTCGGCCTTGTCTGCGGGTTATGCATCCTGCTAGGTGTATACACGTTTTTGACCTTTCGGGGCATAGCCGAAAAATCCGCGGATACGGCGGAAAACTCCTTTCCCGCTGTGCTCGCCCTCTCGAGTGTGCGAGGAACGGCCAACGTAATCCGCAGGGAGGATTTGGACCTTTTGCTCTGTGTTGCGCCCGAGTGCGTCGCGGACCACACGAGTAAGCGGGAACGAGCCATGTCCAATTATCAGGACGCCGCGAAACTGTACGAGCCGATGGTCAGCTATCCGGGCGAGCGCGAACTTTACCAAAAGATCCTGGCTTCTTCCGGGCAGTACTTTGAACTCAGCAACCGCGCCTATGCGTTGTTGAAGACAAACCGCACGGGCGATGCGCTGGAATTGGAAACCTCGCCGTCCACGATAGCTGCATTCAACCTGCTTCTGGACGCGATCGGCGAGGATGTCGAACTCAATGCGAAGTTCGGTAAAGAGGAGACCCGGACCGTTTCGAGCGCCAGCGCCCGCGCCGTTTGGGTGAATAGCGGGATGACTATGCTGATCGTAGTGCTTTGCGCAGCGATTGGCGTGATTCTGACGCGGGAGATTGCTCCGCGGATCGCCCACCTGAAGGACGCAGTGGAAGCGATGGCTGCAAAGGACATGACGGCCAACGTCAGCGTGACGGGCACTGATGAGCTTGGTCTTCTTGGTGTGGCGTTTAACGACAGCGTCGCCGCCATGCGCACCGTACTTCAGTCGGTGGCGCAGGGTGCAGAGACTCTTTCCGCCGCAACGACCGAGATGAGCGCCCGCGCGGTGCAGACGGCGGGGAATGCGAACATGCAGTCAAGCAAGACCAACCAGATTGCGGCAGCCGCGCAGGAAATGACTGCCACGATCGGGGAAATCAGCCATAACGCCGAGAGCGCCTCCGGCTCCAGCCGCCAGTCCGCCGAAACCGCATTGCAGGGCGGGACGGTGATGAAGGCCGCAGCCGCAACCATGCAGAAGATCGCCAGCGCCACAAGTACGGTTTCAGAGAAGATGACATCACTTGCCCATCGCTCCGAAGAGATCGGCAAGGTGGTCAGCGTAATTCAGGAGATCAGCGAGCAAACCAACCTGCTGGCTCTGAATGCCGCGATTGAAGCGGCGCGCGCGGGCGAGCATGGCCGCGGATTTGCGGTAGTTGCGGGCGAAGTTCGCCGCCTGGCTGAACGGACGAAGGGGGCGACTGAGGAGATTGCCGGCACGATTTCGAGTATTCAGGAAGAAACGCGAGCGACTCTGCAGGTGATGCAGGAGAGCCGCACGGCTGTTGAAGCCGGCATGGGAGAAACCGCCAATGCACGGCAAAGCCTGGAGGCGATTATTGGGTCTTCAAAAGAGGTCGAGCACCAGATTCAGATGATTGCGTCGGCGGCGACGGAACAGACTTCCGCCTCCGGGGAAATCGCGGAGTCCGCGGGGCAGATTTCGCAGCTATCGGTGGAGAATGCGCAAGGCGCCGAGGAAGCGGTGGAAGCGCTGAAGAACCTGGCTTCGCTGGCCAACGAGCTTGACGGGATGATTCGCCAGTTCCGACTCGGGGATGAACGGCAGCAGGGAGGGTCGTTTAGTGGCGTGGGTCAGGCGGCGCGCCAGCCTGCGTTGCGACCGGCGCATTTTTAGGAAGAGGCGGAATGGGAGATGGAAAGACTGATGGATGGGAACTTCGAGTTCGCGGGGGCCCGGTCTGGAGAGCTTGCGGAACACTCTTTCCTATCTCGAGTTTTAGGAGAGACATCCCTCAGCGGCTGAAGCCGGCACTCATTTCGGCGTTAATGGCACGATTGAAATCGTGCCCTTTCAAAACAACATCAGGAGTCTTTGAATGACTAATACGATTCGATCTTTTGCGATCTTTGCTGTGGGTGCTTCATTTGCATGTGCCGCTGCGTTCGCCCAGTCATCGGGGGAAGCGCTTTACAAACAGAAGTGCTTGAACTGTCACGGAACGAACGGCCTGGCCAACTCTGGGATTGGGAGGATCATGAAGGTGAAGCCGGTTACCGACTCCGATGTTTTAAAGCTCAGCGAGCCGGAGATGGTTCAGATGGTGCGGGATGGCGCGGGGAAAATGCAGGCATACAAGGGTGACTTGACCGACGCACAAATCAAGGGGGCGGTCGAGTACTTTCGGACTTTCATGAAGTAGGGAAGGGTCGAAGCACGGGCGCACTGCTTCCCGCCCTCGCGACAGTAAAAAGTCGCGAGAACGGGGCACGGTGCTTTTATGGGACCCCGAAAGTTTTATTCGATTCCATTCCGGCTGGCGCAGAATTCACATAACTTGTCTCGACTGATTTGGGCTGGCGTATGGTAGCCTCCGGGTGAGGGAGAGACACCAAAGAATGAGCGCCGTCAAGTATGACCTGGCCGTTATCGGTTCCGGCCCCTCGGGGCAGCGGGCCGCTGTTGCCGCTTCCAAAAATAAAAAGCGCGTGGCTGTAGTGGAGGCACGATCCGTTGTGGGCGGGGTGTGCGTGAACACGGGAACCATCCCCTCAAAGACGATGCGTGAAGCCGTGATGCATCTTTCCGGGTACAACTACCGAACGGTGTACGGCATGAATTACCGGGTGAAGGAAAAGATCACGATGGCCGATCTTGCCTTCCGGGTGCAAGGGGTGATCAAGACCGAGGTGGATGTTACCGAGGCGCAGCTTTCGCGGAATGGCATCGATATTTTCCACGGGATTGCACGGTTCGTCGATTCCCATCAAGTTCGCGTTGACGGTCCTCAGAACGATTACACGATCGATGCGGAGCGGATCATTATTGCCGTGGGAACGAAACCGGCGGTTTCGTCGAAGGTTCCGATTAACGGGCGCACGATTATCAACAGCGACCAGGTATTGGATTTGCCGGTGCTGCCACGCACACTGATCGTGGTGGGCGGCGGTGTGATTGGCGTGGAATACGCATGCATGTTTGCTGTGCTTGGCGTGCGCGTGACGCTGATTGAGAAGCGGGACAGGCTGCTTGAATTCGCGGACCGCGAGATTATTGAAGCTCTCAGCTATCATCTGCGGGATGCACGCGTGACTCTTCGGCTTGGCGAGGAAGTGCAAAGTGTGGAAGAGCTTCCGGACGCGACTGTGGTGGCCAATCTGGAGAGCAAGAAGCGTGTGTCTGGGGACGCGTTGCTGTATGCGATTGGGCGGCAGGGCGCGATTGACGATTTGAACCTTGTGGCGGCGGGGCTTGAGGCGGATAACCGCGGGCGAATTCCCGTGGACGAGCACTACCAGACGAAGGTGCCGCACATTTTTGCAGTGGGGGATGTGGTTGGGTTTCCCTCGCTTGCTTCAGTTTCAATGGAGCAGGGGCGGATTGCGGCCGCGCGGGCGTTTGACGATACGGCTACGAGTTCGAATCCAAGCTTCTATCCGTATGGGATATACACAATTCCGGAGATCAGCTTTATTGGAAAGACCGAGGAGCAGTTGACGGACGAGGATGTTCCTTACGAAGTAGGGATGGCTTACTACCGGGAGACGGCTCGCGGACAGATTCGCGGCGATACTACGGGGCGGCTGAAGCTGGTGTTTCACCGCGATACGCGTAAGGTGCTGGGTGTGCATATTATTGGCGAGGGCGCGGCGGAGTTGGTGCATATTGGGCAGGCGGTGATGGTGCTGGGCGGGACGGTGGATTACTTCATTGACACCGTTTTTAACTATCCCACGCTGGCTGAGTGCTACAAGGTTGCGGCGTTTAATGGGGTTGGGCGGTTGAATCGCTACCAGGTGGGTTGAGGGGTGGCGAATCGACTGGGCTTTAGGTGCTGAGGTATGCTTTTCGGGGATTCGGCTCACGGGATGACCACTCCCCACCGGACTAAGATTCCGGCCGGCCCCAAGGAGGGCGCAAATGACCACCGCTATTGGTGTTGTGATGACGGAACACATTGTGGCTGGCAGGCTGGAGGACCAACGGCTTGTTGGCGAACTGCTGCGCTACCCTACCGACAAGCATGAATTAGATTCGCTGATCGCGCTTCCCGGCGGCGAACTGGTGGAGATTCTGGCCAGCGAGATTGCGACTCTCGCCACAAATGGGCAGGGCGCGGTGGATGCTGTGGGGGTGGCGGTTCCCGGGATTATTCGCTACGGGGTGGTGGAAGATTCGCCGAACATGACGCAGATAAAAGGCATGCGCCTGGCTGAGGAGTTGAACAAGGCTCTGTCCGCACGCGGCATCTATGCCCCGGTTCACATTGCGAACGACGCGGACGCCATTGCCGCGGGTGTAGCCGCGACGCGAGGACAACTGAACAAGTTGACGCGTGTGTGGACGCTTGGAAACGGCATTGGCTATGGCCGCTGGCCTTACGTGGACGGGATCTGGGAGGGTGGGCACGTTACGGTCACGCTCGATCCCAAGGAGAAGTATTGCGGATGTGGGGGCGTGGGGCATTTGGAAGGGATTATGGGCTACCGCGCGATGCGGATGCGGTTCCTGGACCTGGAGCCTGAGGAAGTTTTTGCGCACGCCAAAGAGGGCGATCAACGCTGCCGCGAGTTTGTGGATTTGTGGCACCGCGCACTGGCTGCGGCGACGGCCTCATTCATACACCTTGCGGGGGCTGGCCGCTTCTACGTTACGGGACATAATGCGCACTATGTTGAGATTCCGCTGCTGCGCGCGCATATTGAATCGATGGTGAAGATGAGTTCGCTGCAGAGCTTCTCACTGGAAGTGCTGGAACCGGACGACGCGACGGCGCTGCTGGGGGCTGGTGTTTCGGCGATTCGGGCGCTGGCTTCGTAAGGGCTGCTGGGGCGCAGGTTTCAGGCGATGTCGCGCTGCTGAATATCGCTGATGCGGGACTGCTCGAGCGGGTCGGAAAGCTGGCTGCCGAGAACTTGCGGTTTTGCCCACTGTGCCGACAGCAGCCGATGAAGTCCTTCGGCGGGGACGGGGTGGCCAAAGAACCAGCCCTGGCCGTCGATGTGGCGTCCGGAGCCGGAGAAATAATCTGCCTGCTGCTGGGTTTCTACGCCCTCCGCAACTACGCCGAGGCCGAGCGATTCGGCCATTGCCAGAATCTGCGGAAGAATTGCGACCGTTACCGATCCGGTGCCGATTGCCTTGGTAAAAGCTTTGTCGACCTTGATGGTGTCGACGGAGAGATACAGGAGGTAGGAGAGGCTGGAATAGCCGGTGCCGAAGTCGTCGATGTGGATACTGTGGCCGCGGTGGCGCAGCTCGCGAATCGTTTCCATGGCCTCGGCGCGATTGGCTGTGGAGGACTCGGTGATCTCGATGGCCAGCCTTTTTGGGGGAACACATGCGCGTTTGACGGCTTCATCGAGCATGGGGAGAAAGTTAGGATCGGCAAGGTCGGTTGCGGACGCGTTTATGCTGAGACGAAAGTCAGTGCGCGCGCGGAGTGTATCGCCAAAGTCGCGTAAAGCGTGGTGCGCCACGAGCTTTGTGATTGAACCGATGAAGCCCTTGGATTCCGCGAGTGGGATAAAGACTTCGGGATTGATGGGGAGGCCATCCTCGTCGGCCCAACGTGCCAGCGCTTCGGCGCCCACGATGATTCCGGTGTCGATATTTACGATGGGTTGATAGGCCAGGGTTAGCCGGTCGGCTGCGATGGCGCGCCTTAGTTGATGGGCCATGTCCTGGCGACTGCTGAATATGACCGTCATCGCCATTCCCAGCAAACCGCCGGCCAAGCCGCTGAGGACGGTTGCGCCAACCACTGTTTCGCTTTCGCCTCGAATTGCTTCTTTGACCGTTGTGGAGGCGGTTACGCATTTGAAGTAGGCGGTGGAGCATCGTGTTGCGTAGAGGGTGTCTCCGTGACGAAATAGGCCTTCTGTGGTGAGTTGAAGGCCTTGTGCCTGATTGGCTTGGCTTGTGGTGGGTTGGGTTGCGGTTGTTGCGGTTGCGCGGCCGGCCGCGGGATTGACGGCAAACTTGAGCTGCATGGCTATGGGGCCGAGGGAGACCGGGGCGTATCGGCCAAAGACCACGTAGGCGTTGCCGAATTGCAGGCCTGGTCTCTTGATATGAGGGTCGCGGATGGGTGCGAGATTGCTGAACGCCAGCGACCCGTCGACCTGCGAGAATTCTGGAGTGAATTGGCCAAGGGTTTTGCCGGGGCGTTCTGCGATGGCGGAGCAGTCGATGACGCCCTTGTGGATTCGGCCAGCGTCTTTGAGGTAGATGGAGCGGAATACCAGTTCTCGAAAATGGGCTATTTCGGCGTCGGAGCAGTAGGGTTGCTGGGAAGCTTGCATCGCTGTGAGGACGCGCATGGCTTCCGCCGACGCTGCGTCGCGCTGCGCGGCCACCAGCGTTGAGTATTGATCGAGCCAGTTTTCAGCCTGGTAAAGCGCGAGTGCGCAGCCCAGGAGGAATCCAGCCAGCGTTCCGCAAACCGCCAAGGACAGCGGAGCCGCTCGAGCGACCAAACTACGCCGTCTGCGAGAGTTTTTCGTTATGCGGTTGCTATCAATGTTCAATCGGATGCCTATGAGCAAAGCTTGCCTTGGCACCAGATTTTCGCATTTTCCGCGACCCCGCAATCCCCAATCCGGGGGATTCGCGCGCAAAGTTTTAGTCACAGGAAAAGCATTTATCGGCAGAAATCAGTGGACAAAGGCAAGAGTGATAGCGGTATCATGGGCTGCCTTCAATTTCACGAATTTGTATCACACGGGGACTCCTATGAAACGGTATCTTGCTCTCGCAACCTGGGGCATCGCGCTCACCGTCGGCCTGGCTTGTTTGTCCGGCTGCGGCGGTTCATCAAACTCCACGCCACCGCCTCCGGCCGCTTCCATTACCAGCTTCACTACGAGCTCAGCCACAATCACGGCTGGACAAAGCACGACCTTGACTGGGGTATTCGTCAACGGAACAGGCGTGATTACTCCCGGCAACATTGCCGCTGTGAGCGGCACTGCCGTGACTGTGACTCCCACAGCGACGACTACCTATACGCTCACTGTGACCCCATCGAGTGGGGCAGCGGTGACTGCGACTGTCAGCGTCACGGTGAACCCGGCGCCCCCGACGATTACCAGCTTTGTGGCCAGCCCGACGACCATTACTGCAGGGCAGAGCGCAACTTTGACTGGAGTGTTTGCCAACGGGACGGGAGTGATCACGCCGGGCAATATTTCCGCCACCAGTGGAACGGCGGTTACTGTGAGCCCAACCGCGACGACTATCTACACTTTGACTGTGACGCCTTCGAGCGGCAGCGCGATCACGGCGACAGCGACTGTCACTGTGAATCCGGCTACCACCTCAATCTCAGTGAACCCTGGGAGCCCGGGCATTCCGGTTACGAGTCAACTTTTGGGAATGAATCTGGCCGAATGGTACGACTGGCCGGACAACGCGAGTTCAATTATTTCTGCATTTAACGCAACGGGCATCAAGGCGATCCGTTGGCCGGGAGGCTCCTGGTCCGACGACTTTCACTGGGGGTACCAACCAGGCAGCAGCGCGCTGGTGACACAGTATGAGTGCCAAACCGCATCCCCTGTCACGGGCGGCTGGGGAGGCTATAGCACGTTTGCCAACTTTGTGAATACGATTCCGCTGGCGGGCCCCTATGACCTGGCTCTGACGGCCAACTACGGCACGGATGAGGCCTGCACTGGAGGCGGCGATCCGAACGAAGCTGCAGCCTGGGCAGCGGCCGCTGTGGCTGACGGCATTGTCCCCAGCCACATGACCGTGGGCAACGAGGAGTACGGAACCTGGGAGACCGACCTGCACGCGAATGCGCACGATCCTGCAACTTACGCCGGGGCGGTAACAGGATCGACCGGCTACTACGCGCAGATTAAAGCAGCCAGCCCGCATACTTTGGTCGGCGTGGTTGCGGATGCTCAAAGCAACTGCTGCGTTTCAGACTGGGACAGCACGGTTCTGGGCAACGCCGCAGGCTCCTATGACTTTGTCGAATACCACTTCTATCCAGAGAATCCGGGCGGGGAGAGCGACTCTTACCTGGTGAATTCGGCGCCGCAGGTGTTTACGCAGAGCATCAACCTGTTGAAGTCTGAGTTGCAGACTGCGGGCAAGCCCAACACGCCGATTTATGTGGGCGAGATGGGGTCGGTCTCGTCGAATCCTGGCAAACAAAGCTGGTCGATTACGCAGGGCTTGTTTGCTGGCCAACTGCTGGGCGAAATGATGAACGATGGAATCTCCCGCGCCACCTGGTGGATTGGTTTCGGAAACTGCAATGGCGATGAAGGAGCGCCGTGGGACGGGAATAGCAGCGCGGCGAGCGGCTCATTCTATGGCTGGCAGAACTTCGGCGCTTACAACGTGTTTGCCGATGGAGCGGGCGACACGGGAGGAACTAACGGCTCGCCTTGCAACTACGGCGCGCCCATCGGGACCATGTCTCCGACGGCACGCGCGTTTCAGCTTTTCAGCAACGTTGCGATCACCGGGCAATCGGTGCTGGCGCCAACGGTCACGGGCGATACGACGGATGTTCGTGCGTATGCGGCGACTAACCCCGGCGGTACGGCGCTGGTGTTG
>Ga0302319_10009011_pt1 | contig 19294 bp, 17 predicted proteins | sample Bog_T0_2_FD_203319 | JGI IMG/M metagenome (GOLD analysis project Ga0302319, IMG submission 203319) | Peat permafrost microbial communities from Stordalen Mire near Abisko, Sweden - Bog_T0_2 | ecosystem: Environmental > Terrestrial > Soil > Wetlands > Peat | place: Sweden: Abisko, Stordalen Mire... | reverse complement strand
GGGCAAAAGTTTCCCTATTGGATGAATCCCGCAAATTGGGCAAATGATAACCTCATTGCTTCGGGAGTCTCGTCAGCCGTTGCCTTCGCGCCCTATACTCCTGTTTTTTCCGGCCCCGGCAACCTGATATATGTGACGAATGTGTCCGATTGCGTTACCAGCAGCAATGTCTGGATTACAAATGTGGTAGTGACTGCGGCAGCTAACGGAAGCATGAATTTAACATTCACGATAGGAGGTGGTTATGACGGACTCGCTTACGATGTTTTTGCAAATTCGACGCTTTCTAAAGGCTTTCCGTGGTCGTGGCAAGGACAGGGTTATCATTGCAACCGCTACACCCTTACAGGATTGCCGAACACGGCCTGTTTTCTGCAACTCGGAACACCACAAGATACTGATGGAGATGGACTTACAGATGCGTATGAACACCTAACCGGCATCACCGACCCCACCATGTATTCAACAGACGGCACTGGCATGGCCGATGGTTGGGAAATCTTCTATTTCGGCCACATCGGAGTTGACCCTAATGCCGATCCCGACGGCGACGGCATGACCAATTATCAGGAATACATGGCCGGGACAAATCCGAAAGTGCCGGACAATTTCGGTGTCCTAGTGACCGAACCCAAACTTAACTTGAATCTGCCGTAACCCTCAACTTGGAAAAATGGAACTCATTAGAGCTATGAAAAATTCAATTGGACTTTTTTTGCTGTCAGGACTTTTGATTGTCAAGGCGACGGCTGGCCAGAACCCTTTGCCTACGCCCAGCCAGTTTCCCGCCAACCAAGAAAAGGTTCCAGGCTGGCAAAATAATTTACCGGCGAACCTTGCGAATGTTCCTGACGAATTGAAAACCATCGTCGCTGATCCAAAGCAGATGGAACAATACGTCACCACCAATCCTAATTCAATATATGCGCCGCAGATGCGGAACGCCCTTGCATCCGGCTACCGACAGGCCGGACGTATCACGCCTGCCTTGAACGACTGGTCAACGACTTGGCAGGAATTAAAGACGGCCACCAACGCGGAAACGTATGGCGAGGCAAGCCACGCACTCGCGGGGCAACTTGAATTGCTGACAAGTCTTGGCCGTGTCGAGACCTTGCATGATTTGTTGAAAGCTGCACAGAACCGCACCATCACCGACCCCGAAGATCGCCGTCGCATTGAGGCGGCAAAAGAGGGCTATATCACCATGCGGCAAAATCCAAGCCTGAATTATCGCTGCGGCACATTGGTTCTGGCGGAAATCGCGCGAATGCAGGGCAAGCCCGCGTCCGTCATCAATGCTTTAATTGAAGACCCATCGCCGAAAGAAGGTATTTCATTGCTGCGGCTTGTCCAGTTGAGCCGTCAATATGATTTGGGAATGGTAGCGGTGAAACGCACCGACAGGACGCCTTTGCCTGTTCCGTGTATCGTTCATTGGGCGCAAAATCACTATGGTGCGTTGCTGGAATACCGCCAAAATCTCGGCGCTTACCGTGTGATTTTCGGCGAACCAAATTGGATGTCTGCGCCTGACATTGACAGCGAAGCAAGCGGCTATTTTCTCATTCCGGCATACCAGCGGCCAGCGTCTTGGCCACTGGTCTCCGATGAGGAATGCGCCCAAGTATTGGGGCGCAGCTACATTTACACCATCAATGACAGCAAGGACAAGGGCTGCAAAGTAAATCCAACCAGTCCCAATGCGAAATGCCCGACTTGTAAGGGAATGCCGACGTGGTGGGTAACGGAACCATATATCAATGTATTTCTTGCGGACGAACCAGTGAGCTACACGACATCGCGCGGTGAGGACATGGCTTTTCGCGTCACCATTAAACAACGCGATTCAACAGGAACCTTGTTTGCCTATCCACGCCCAGGACTTCTGCACAACTGGTATTCGCGCATTTACATTCAAGGTATGCCATTGACACTAACGCAATACATAACAAACAGCATAACTCATGTTGTAACGACGACCAATGTTCCTGTGGCCGAAACCAATAGCTTTGCAACTTGGACGGCTACGGTGGATTTGCCAACCGGCGGGCAAGTGACCTATAATTCAAGTTCAAATTCAAGCTCGGCATACGATGAAGAAACCAAAACGACGCTCCAGCCAGCTTACGGCGTTGTGGGTGATGGAACGCAATATTCAATTCCGGGCTACCCATTTGGCGGGACTGGCGTAGCTCCTGATTTCAACATCACACCGCCAGCCGGCACTTCAAGCGAATACGACAACATCTATTGGAACGATGCAGCCAGCGGATTCCGTATCTTTCATCCTGATGGTAGTGTTGATCGTTACGGCCTTATTTATTGGCGAGCAAACACTACTTCCGGTTACTATGATTGTGAAGCCTTGCTTACGCAGCGCACCGATCCGATTGGAAACTCTTCCAGCTTGAGCTACGAACTTTACACAAACACGATAGGAATTTTCTTTCGGCTTAAACAAGTTGTTGACTACGATAACAAAACTAACAAGTTTGCATATTTTTCAAGCACTCCAATTTCAGGTTTAGTGCAAACAATAACGACTCCCTATAACCAAACCGCAACATTTGCCTACGATGGGTCTGGAAACTTGACCAACATCACGGATGCCGTCACAAATAGTAGCGGGATAAGTTGGGATTCAAACGGTCGCGTGTATGCACTAAATACACCTTATGGAACCACTAGCTTTAGTTATTACGACCAAGATCTTCCCGGCACGAATGATTCGACGTTAAACGGCGATTCTTATACGCTAAACCGAGCAGTGACGGTCACTGACCCAAATGGCGGTATAAATATCTACGGTTATAGCTTTAATTCGTCTGCCGTAGTTGCCAACGAACAATTTCCTAGCGGTGTAGTTCCGCAATCAACGCCTCTGGGAACTTTGGATGCAGGGGCAAATGAGATCAGCCATGATTATGCAGCCGCATCTTGGCGCAATAGTTTTCATTGGGACACCCGCCAAAGCGCCGCACTTTCAACTCTGGCAGTTACAAATTTTACGGCTAGTGATTATTTGAAAGGCCGGATGCAACATTGGCTTGGTGATGCCAACAATGTCAGTCAAACCGACCTTATTTCAGTAGAACAAGAACCTTCGCCCGATGGAACCACGCCGGGGCAATTGACATTTTACGATTATTACGGCAAGACCCTAAATTATCTTCAAGGCACAAACTCGCAGGTTGCCGTAATCGCTCGCCGCCAACCATCCGGCAATACTGAATATGATTGGAAACAATTTAATTCAGACGGATATGTTACAAAAGATATATCCACATACACGCTTGCCGATGGCGTCGTTAGAACGAGAACAAATACCTTTATTTACGCGACAAATACAATTTCTTTTGTATTAAGCAATAGCTGCATTGCAAGTGAATACAGCCTTATTTATGATCTTAACGATGGTAGCGGAAATGTTTTATCTGGCCCAACTTATCCAAATCATCCCCTGATTGATTTTGCGGAATCTACAACAAACACTTGCGGTGCTTGGTCATTAGTTCCACCGGCAGGCACATCGGCCATGAACTACGCGAATCTGCTTGTAGCTTCTATTGATGAATCGGGGGCTACAAACAGCTATAAGTATTCCACTATTTCAAAAGTTATAGCAGGGAACACCTACACGGCATGGCAATGGGATTTGAATTTATGGATAGATAATCCGTGGAATCAGGAAATAATCAACACTTACACGGTTCCTCTGCCAACTAAAATGACAAATGCAGTTGGCTATGTGACTTCTATCAATTACAATAGTAATAATCGAATCTCAAGCGTCCACTCTCCGGCGGGGTTGACCACCACGAACAATTACGATTCAACAGGATTCCTGATAAAAGTCACGGATGTTGAAATTGGCCGCACTAACACTTTTGCCTATACCAATGGGTTGGTTTACACATGGCAAAACGAACGTGGCGTCACCACCACTTATGCCTGGGACAAGCTAAATCGCCTTGTGTTGCAAAGCGATTCAGAAGGATATGTTTCCAATGTATATAACAGACTTGATTTGACTGCTTCATGTGACAAGCTTGGCAACTGGACATATTATGGGTATGACCCGCTTCAACACCTTGTAGCCATCACGAACGCCAATCAGGAAGTTACGCTCGCCTCTTATTGCACCTGTGGCGCGTTAAACTGGTCTCGTGACCCAATGGGATACTATACCTATTACAATTACGATTTGGCCGGGAGATTGACTAGCGTGCAGTATCCAGATGGATACACTGTAACTAATTATTACAATGCGATAAGTCAGTTGGTAAGAACAGCGGATTCAGTTGCCTACATTACAAATAGTTTCGACTTACAAGGGTTAGTCACCGTAGCGGCAAATTCAGTCGGCGTCATTCGTTCCAACAGCTACGATATTTTAGACCGCCCGCAATCAGTCACCGATAGCCGTGGCGTCGTTACCAGCCTAGCCTATGACGCAATTGACCGTGTGCTGACCAATGTGGTTGTCGGTGTTGGAACGAATAGTTTTGTCTATTCCGCCAATGGGCTTACCCAAGTCGCTGATGGATTACGCACCAACTTGACCCGTCTCCAGAACGATGTTCTTGGTCGTGTGCTGTTACGCACCAACGCCAATAACGAGGTGACACAATTTCAATATGATTCGTCCGGCAACCTGACAAACCTTGTGGACGGCAAATTGCAGAAGACGCTGTTCCAATTCGATTTGTTTGGCCGATTAACAAACAAGTTGGACAACACACTGGCCTCTGTTCTGAAGTTGACCTATGATGCCAACAGCCAGATTACAACCCGCTGGACGCCGGAGAAAGGCACAACAACTTTTGGTCGCGATTCGGTTGGCCGTGTCAGAACGAACAGCTATCCACTAAATCCTCAAATTACTTTTTCCTACGATAATGATGGCAGATTAACCAACATGGTGGATGGTATCGGTTCAACTGTATTTACTTATTCCCCGGCGGGACAGTTGCAAAGCGAAGGCGGTCTTTGGCCGAACGACACCGTAAGTCGCACTTACAACAATCGGCTTCGCTCCACATTGACGCTGAATTCCATGACCACTGCCTATGGCTTTGATGCGGCTCATAGGCTGTATTCTTTGATAGGTGCTGGTGGGTCATTCGGCTACACCTACAATTCTGGCGGTTATAGCTCACCGCTGGTCAAAACCATTACTTTGCCCTATGGGATGTCTATCACAAATGGTTATGACATTGGGGGAAGGCTGACAGGCACGGTGTTATTAAGTTCTAATCTTGTCGCCCTTGATTCAGAAAAATATGTTTATGACGCAGACAATCGGCGGACAAGCCAAACGCGCTATGATAACAGCACCGTCACCTATACTTACAACCCTATCGGCCAGTTGAAGACGGCCAGTGCCAAAGAATCCGGCAGCACCACACGCCTGAATGAGCAGTTTGGTTACGCCTACGATGCGGCGGGGAATTTGTTGGCACGGACGAACAACACACTGACACAAAATTTCAGCGCCAATTCAGTCAATCAGCTAACCAACGTAACCCGCACCGGCACACTGACAGTCGCAGGCAATACAGCGCAAGCTGTAACAAGCGTTACCGTGAACGGCCAGAACGCGGCTCTCTACGGAGACAAAACTTTTGCAACAACAGCGGGATTGACCCTTGCTAATGGCACAAATACGTTCACAACAGTCGTGCAGTTTCCTTCAAATAGCATTACAAAAGTCAATGTTTCCCAACTGCCGACCCCCGTTACCTATCAATACGACGCCAACGGTAATTTGACAAACGACGGACTGCGGAGTTTGAGCTATGACGACGAAAACCAGTTGGTAAACGTAACGATTTCAGGTCAGTCAAAATCTGATTTTGTGTATGACGGTTTAGGCAGACGGCGCATTACCCGCGACTACACTTGGAATAGTTCATGGATTCTGACGAGCGAAGTCCATTACCTTTACGACGGCAAATTGGTGATTCAGGAGCGGGACACGAACAACAATGCTCTGGCATATTATGATCGTGGGTTGGACTTGAGCGGCACATTGCAAGATGCGGGCGGCATCGGTGGACTGCTGGCGCGGACGGACATCAAGGGGACAGTATATTACCACAGCGATGCTTTAGGAAACGTCACAATGCTGGTGGATAGATACCAAACGCTTGAAGCCAGATACCTTTACGATCCTTACGGAAACACCATTGGAAAATGGGGCGGCTATGCGGATGTCAACCACTACCGTTTTTCGTCCAAGGAGTTTCTCCCGCTTTCAGGACTCTACTATTTTGGCGGGCGGTTTTACGACCCGAATCTTCAACGCTTCGTCAATCGCGACCCGCTGGCAGAACTAGGCGGCATGAACCTTTACGCTTATGCGCTCAATTCCCCAATGCTTTATATTGACCCTTTCGGGTTCATTTGGTATGACGATTTAGCAAGTTACGTTGCCAATAGCGCAGGCCGAGCAAAGGACATAATTAACAACTCGTTGCCGCCCGCCGCTGCTGCGGCGGTGGACACCGCAGTTGATCTTGGCAGCGGTTTGGCATCAACGCCAGCGGCCATAGGCCATTTAGGAGAAGGTTCAGGAACATTCTCGGCTGATCCATCATGGGAAAACGCCGCTGGAGTAGCGCGAGATGTTTCCACGGCAGCAGGCGTCTTGTCCGCAGGACTAGAGGGTGTGCCGTCTGCGAAGGCTCCGTTTGGAGATTCGCCGGTCGGATTGCGCCCACCCGGAAAAGGTTCCGCTCCCATAACATCAAAACCAAGTTCAACTCCGTGCCCAACTGCCGCAACAAGGCCAAATGCAACGCGCGGCTGGAAAACTGGCGATCCAATCAATAATCTAACATCAAAAGGAAATGTTCCTTCGTGGGATAGTGTTCGCCAACGCTATTGGAAAAATGAGGCTCAAAACAATGCAGGAAACTACAGTGACGCAAATTTAGATCGCATGAAGCAGGGGCTGGCGCCTCAACGGGTAAATCCGACAACGGGAGATGTAGAAAGCATGGAGCTTCATCATACTCCAGCGCAACGAAATGGCGGCTTATTTGATGTTCAGCCAGTATGGCCAGATGAACACGCCGCAGTTGACCCATTTCGGCAAACAGGAAACTAAGGAAACTAACTAATATGCCATCATTTGAAGAACTTTTCTTGAAGTCAAAGGGCAAACCAGTTGTTTTTAATAATAAAACAATTCAAATGGTTGACCGATTACCTATGCAGGATGGCCAGAAGTTAGAAATAACTTTTGAGGGCGCAAATGGCGATTGGCGTCAAGGAGTCTGCTTAACAACTGATGGCGGATTCATTGTAAATAATCAAACTATAAATAAATCAATTATACTTTGGTATGACACAGCACCCAAGACGGTTCAAATAAAAATCGCCACAAAAAGGGGTGAATTGCAAATAAAGAATGTATGGGACACTGGCGACGGAGTTGTTCATTCTTGGCATAATGGAGCCGCAATGATAGTTGAAGATATTGTCAACGGCAGGCGTTATTTGTGTAATGATGGAGTGGCGGACGACGATTTTAACGACCTTATTTTTCGTCTCAACTTAACAGATTAAATAACGAGCCAACTAAAAATGAAAATTACAATTAGTTCGATGCGATGCCTTTTAATAATTAGTATTTTATCCACCACGGTTTTTCAACTTCGCGCGCAACATTATCCCGCCGGAAGTGAAGGCATCAAATGTGGCTCACTGCCATCGTCAGGATTTACTTTCAAGGACGAAAACTCATTTTACTTTTATGATCATACGCCTGGCTTTGGAGGACAGTTGAATGTGCTGTCTGGATTTAATTATATGCAAACACCAAGTTTAACTTGGATGAGTGATTGGAAAATTTTAGACGCCAATTTCGGTATGGCTGTAAGAGTGCCAATAGAATATATGCAACTCACGCATAATGCTTCCGCCGGTTCGCCACTTGCACCGGGCAGTGGAACCTTTCCGGGACTTCCACCCGGATCACCACCAAGGTCGGTTACAGTCAGCCAATTTGGGTTGTCTGACATTGAAGTGCAACCAGTTTTATTGTCATGGCATCTGAATCAGATTGATTTCAGCACCGGCTATTCGTTTTGGGCTCCGACTGGTGAATACAACAAAAATAACGAGATAAATTACAATCTTGGTCAAGGCTATTGGACGCACTCGTTTATGCTCGGAATTACATGGTATCCTGATTCAGAAAAAACATGGGCGATTTCGTTGCTGAATCACTACGACATTAACACGGCGCAATATAACTCATTGGTGGTCGTCCCTGTGTCACCTGCACATCCATTGGGCATCGCATCCGAGGACACGACACTCGGCGATGTTTACACTCTTGAATGGGCTGTCAGTAAAACAGTTGTTAAGTGCCTAGATATTGGTGTCACAGGATACTATCAACAGCAAGTCACCGATACCGAAGGGCCAACATTCAACGGGCCAACATGGAAAAATGAGAAGATTCATGTGGCAGGCATCGGTCCAGAAATCAGAGCAAATTCTGAAAAGTGGGGATTGAGCGGTTCACTGCGTTACGCTTACGAATTTTCCGCTATGGATCATCCGCAAGGCAATCTTATCACGTTGACAATAGTCAAGTCGTTCTAATTTTTCCTTTACTTCTATATTAAATCGCCGTTTTACAATTAACTTTTGTCAGCCAGCTTGGTGATTTTAATGGACGAAACATAAATCGCGTTGCGTTCAAGTTCGGCATAGCGTTTTGGCAGAATACAAACGGCAGCAAGTGTGTTCCCTCGCAGGTAGTTGGCGATAAGGCCGAGCCGCCAGCCAAGAATGACGACATCGGCGGTTGAAAACACGAGCGTTATTTTTTGCGGTGGTTCATTTTTGTCAGCGTCGGCATCGGCGTTTGGTTCAAGTGAAAATTCAATCAACTGGCTGGCGTTGAAGGCGCGGCGATGATGTTCGTCGAATTGGAACTCAATGTAGGCCGCATAGGTGTTGGCGGTTTCGTAACATTTATCTTGCAGGAACGTGGACATGATGTTTTGGAGTTGATGGTTAGATGCCGATGCCACGCGAGCGGCGGGGCGGCGGCACGTTTAGTTGGATGTTCGGGCGCACCCGTGGCGTTTCTTTTGCCACAGGTGAAATTTTTTCAGCCGGTTTCATGGCCTCGGTTGTTTCAGTTTTAGCGACCTGCTCTTTGGCGACGGCTTCCGTGCGTTCGAGGCCAAGCCAGCGGCGCACGTCCTCGACGATTTGGGCAAGCTTTTGAATGGCCGAGAGCCGGGTGACTCGGAAATGCCGCGCCGGACGATGCTGGCGGGCAACGGTTGACGGCAGCGGCGCGGTTTTTTCCTGCTCGGTGCGGTTGAAACCGAGCTTGGCCAGGTCATCGCGCAACGCCTGCAACTCAATCGCGGCCTTGCGCTCGTGCGAATCAGCGACCCGCCGGGCAAGCAATTCCGAATCATCGGTGAAAATGTGGACGCGCTCGCGGCCACGCGAAATCGAAACGTAAAATTGTTCGCGGTTGACGGCAGGAAAGGATTTTGAGGACGCGACCAGCAGCACCTCATCCACGGTTTTGCCCTGCGATGAATGCGACGTGACGGCGTAGCCATGCGTGAACGTGTTGAAACCGACGGGCATCGTGCGGCCATCGCCGAGCGTGATGCGACCATCCTGAAGCGTTTTCACTTGCACCCGTTCGCCGTTGATGAATTCCCTGCCGTGGTTGGCTTGGAGCAGCAGCCAGTCGCCAGCGGCCACTTTCAATTCACGGGACTCGCCCACGTCGAAGGACGCGGCGGCGCTGGCGGGGATAAAATCCACTTCCGTGCCGTCAGGACGACGGACACGCAAACCGTTTTCAACTGTGGCGACCACTTCCACCGTTTCACCGCGCTCAAACTTTTTGGTATGCCGGACGAAACGCAGACGCTGGCCGGGTTCAAATTCGCGGGTATTTTTCTTTTGGGCAACCGTCCATGAAAGCGAATCGAAGACGGCGACGGATTCATCCTGCGGGCTGATTGCGCCACTGGCCTTTAGCGTCTCTCGCACCTTTTCGGTGACGGCATCAATTTCCGCCCACGTCGGCGAGACGAGCAGCGCGGATTTGCCCTGCTTCGTGGTGGACACATACGCATCGGCGGCGCGTTGGTAAAGCTGTCCGTCATCATTTGCTATTTCGCTGACCGCGCCGAGTTCGACGAGCTTGGCAAATGCCTTGTCCGTTTGCTTGGCGGCGGCGAGTTCAACGACCTGCCGGAACGCTTCCGGTTTCTGGCGGCGGATGGTCGTCAGCTCGCCAAAACGGTAAGACGAATACTGCTCGATGATGCGGAGTGCATCGCCGCGCGGAACAGACGAATGTTGCCCGGTGTCGCCGGATAGAATTACCCGGCAATCGTCGCGGCGGGCGAGTTCAAACAGTTTCACCATGTCATCAAGGCCAACCGCCCCGGCTTCATCGAGGACAATCACGACCCCAGGGGAAAGTCTGCCGCCTGCCGCCAAGCTGCCATGCAGTCTTTGGAGTGTCATGGCATCCATGCCGTCTTTGCGGAGCGTGTCGGCAGCGGAGGCTGTCGGCGCGCAAAAGAGCGGCTTAAAACCCTCACGGCGGATAATGCCCGCCAGTTCCACCAAGGTCGTGCTTTTGCCGGAACCAGCGAGGCCACGAAAGCCGGTGAAACGGTCAGGACTGGTGAGGACGTGCGCCAGTGCCTTGCGCTGGTCGAGGCCGAGACGGGCGGATGGTTCGTAACGGTGGACAAACGGCGCGACTGCCTCGACCCCGGCATTGACAGCGCGAATCAGGTAAAGCTCTTTGGACAAAATTTCCCGCGTGGAAAACTCCGAACCAACGCGCACCAATTTGTCGTCAGCGGCCAGTTGATCCTTCAGCCGTCCCAAGTTCAGTTGACCGCAGCCCTTGATGAGAGCAGCTTCCAAAATCTTGTGCTGCGGAGCGACCGAGCGGCGTTCAAAGACATGGGCGAGGCCGTGCGCGAGGGCATCATCCGTCCTGACGTATTGGGCGAAAGCTTTGGGCTTACCATCGGCGGCGGCGACCACTTGCCGCAATGTCCGTTTCTCGAAAAACCCGATCTCGCCGAGTTGCTGGTCACGCACCTGTTCATCGGACACCCCCTTGAGCTTTTTTGGCCGCGACTGGTGGACGACATGGGCAATCTCCTTTTTGGTGAGCTTGCGACCGAGCTTGTCTTCCTGACGCTTCACGGCCATGTCCCGTTGCTGTGACCGTTTGGAAAATCGTTCAATCAATTTTGTGTCAACACCGTCAATTTCAAACGCCGAGCCGGTGCGACGGGTGACATAACCAATTTGGTGCAGACGCTTGGCGAGTTCGTTGCGATAGACTTCCGTGCCGTAGTTGATTGCGCCGAACATATCGCCAGTTTGCAATGCCTTCCAACGCCCCTCTTGCTTGTCCCAAGTGCAGTTGAACAGGACGAAGTGCGTATGCAACTGCGGATCAAGCGCGCGGGATGTGGTATGCAGGAAGGCCGCGCCGACGAGGTTGCCGGTGGTGCGATCCTGCTCCTGAATGCCACCCTTGCGGACTCTGGCGGCGGCGAACGATTCGAGTTCACGCATCGCCAACTGTGAGGCTTCCTTGTGCGCCTCGATGATACGCCGGTCGTTCATGGTGACGGCCAGAATTGAAACCGATTTGGGCGGCGAACACACGAAGTCAAAATAAACCCTGCGCTCCTTGAATTTCTGTGGCGTCAGTTGTTCACCCGTCGTTGGATGCTGGTTATCGCAGAGGTGGAGGAATGCTTCACGAGTCACCACGCCACCCGTTTGCAGCCCCAATCGTTCTGCCCCAATGCCCAACCATTGACCATGTTTCGTTTGTTCCTGCGTGTAATAATCGTTCTGGGAAAGATGCTCGTCAAAATAAGACTCCGCCCCCGCCCGATTTTTCTGTGGTATGCCGCTAAACATAAATCACCACGTTACGGGAAAATCCGCCGACAGGTTGTTATGAGTTCATAACAACCTGCATATCCGGTTTCAGTTAAAATTCCTATCATCATGGTTGAAACGGTAGCACCAAGTTCAAAGCGGATTGCACCCCACGGAGCGCAATCGTCAGCCATGTTCATGCTAGGGTTTGGACGAAATGAAATGCCGTCTAAATCGAAACATCGAATGCCAATGGTGAATGAAATAAACCGGCGGTTTCTGACAGTGGAAACCGGAATATCTGCCATGACACTTACCCCGCCTCGCGCCAGTGGGCGCGGTGCCGGAAACCGACTCGCTTGGCCGCTCGTCGCCAAGCCGGACGGAAAACCAACCGGCGAGCTAAACGCAATCGGATGAAACGTAATCGCCGTGGACAAAGTAAAACCGTCAAGTTGCCGGTGGATAAACCGGCAACCGCCGCGAGGCTTGAACACTGCGACGCCGAATCATCGGCCATGAAAGGAACAGGAAAAACATTATGAGCAAACGCATTGATTACGGACAAATCGCCGCGAAATTAGATTATCCGACGCTGGATAAAAAACTGGAACAACTGGTGCAACGCGAGCCGCCGAAAAATCGGAAGACCGCCGTTGACCTGTTGGAACCGTTGCGTGAACGAATAATCGCATTGCACCGCAAAGGCTGGAGCAGCCAGCAGCTTGCGGAAGAATTGAAGGCCGCCGGAGTGCCGGTGAATCCGGCGCGGGTGCGCGAATGCTTGAACCGCTGGACAGCGGGCGGCAAGGGAGCCGCCAAGCGGCGCGGAGCCAGCCAAAGCAAACGTGCCGTCGCACCCACCACGCCGCCAGCGGCGGCAACTCCAAGTGGACGGAGCAAGAGCGCAGCCGGCGACGGCCAGCCGAAACTTGGACTGACGCAGGGTTGAACGCAGTTGCGTCTGAAGGTGACGGCGGTGCGAGTCGCACTTCCCACCAATGGACGCTCGCAGGCCGGTTGCCGTCATGGTGCGTTGCTGAATCGGCAAGCACCCTGCCTGCAACCCGCCTGTGTCGCTGCATCCAAAGTCAGCCGGTTCGTAACGCCGACCGTCCCGCCGACCGAAGCGGACGCGAACGAATTTTATTGGGTGTCCGCTCCGAACGTCGTGCCGCTCGTCGTCACCAACCGGAAAAAGAACGTAATCGCGCCGGTCATGTGCCGTTGGTTGGTTGGTTCATTGCCGCGTGCCACGGTCACAGGTTGTTCGCTAAAAGCAAAGGCGGCTTTTAGGGTGGCGGCTCTGGTTTGACGGAAGGGTGTCCGAACCTTTGTTGCCGCGCCGCGCGGTCGAACGTCGCTGTCTTGCTGATTGGGCGCTCTGGCTGCCGCGCCGGGCAGCGTGGCGATGCTCCGCGCATCGCCTGCTGTTTTTCCGTCACGCGAGTTGCATGGTTTTGAGCGCGTTGCCCTGCCGTTTCATTTTTTGATGAACGCCCATGCCGTCGTCCTGTCAAATCTTCGCCTATCATAGGCCAGGTTTTTTGCCTGCAAAGCGAAAGCGCCCCTCAATTGAGGCTTCATTGGTGAGAGTTTGACCGCCGGTCTGCGGTCGGCTTGATGACCCCACAAAAATACTTCCCCAAGTGCGGACTTTTTCCGCCTTGGGGAAATTTGTCGAAACGCACTTTGTTCCGGCCTTGGCCGTCGTGCGTTCCGAGATTGGCCATCAGTGTGCCGAAGAAAATCGCGGCCACAAAGCTGTGCGATTTCCGCACTGGCCAATGACAAATTTGCGGTAAAACCGGAGAAGTGAAAATGAACAGGCTGACTTTGAACCAACGCCCCGTCGTCACGCTGCGCCAGCGGCGACCGATTCCCCCGTTCATGGGTTGCCGGGAGCAAGCCCACCAGCCTGCCAACCGGCAATGGGCATTTGATTTCATCGTGAAACCAAATTCAGGCCGCAAATTCAGGCCGGGCAAAAGTTGTAATGAAATCATTACAACCTGCCCAACGAATTTGCGGTAAAAACAAAGACTGCGCTTTGTTCGTTTAACGAACAACGCAGATCGAATTGCTTGAGATACTGATTCGGGTGCCATGAAGAAGCTGAACTTGATTCGACGGCAGGTCATCGAACTGCGCCAACGGCGACCGTGGCGCGCGTTCATGGGTTGCTGGGAGCGAATCCATGAGCATGGCAACCCGCAATGGAAATTTGATTTCATCGCGAAACCAAATTCATGCCGGGCAAAAGCTGTGATGATTTCGGCGCAACCTGCCCGGCGGATTTGCGGTAAAAACAGAGGCTGCATTTTGTTTCAATGTGAAACAACGCAGAACGAATTGCATGAGATTCTGATTCGGTTGCAATGAAAAAGCTGAACTTGATTCGACAGCAAGTCAGGAAACTGCGCCAGCGTAACGGCTGGTCGCAGGAGAGATTTGCCGTCAAATTGCAACTCGCCGGCTGGCACAACGCCACGCGCAGCACCGTTTCCAAGATCGAAGGCGGCTCGATGGGTGTCGCCGAATACGACCTGTTGTTCATCGCCGCCGCCCTGCGCGTTCACTTCGTTAATTTGTTTCCCCCGATTGACTGGAAACGCCCAATGGATGAAACCGTCCACAAACACATTCCCCAGGAACTGCACGACCTCGCCCCTGAATCTTGACCAAAGGAGAACCGCATGGAAACCATTCCAAAAACCGAAACACCGCCCAACCCACCGCCACCCGAACGGCTGGCGTATTCAATTCAGGAAGCCGCCGACATGCTCGGCGTGAATTATTTCAGTGTTTACCGGCTCATCCAGCGTGGCAAACTCAAACCCTGCCGGGCATTGCGTGGCAAGCTGCTCGTCCCGCGCACCGAACTGTTGAAGCTGCTGGCAACCGAATGAGGCATCTATGAATAATCCATTTGAACACCGCCGCCCAACCGAACTGGAGGACAAGGCCCACGCCGAGGCCGTCCGGCACTTTGCCGGACACCTGAAGCAATTCCCGGCCAGCCGCGAAGCGGTTGAACGGCTGGAGCGGGACGCTGACAAAATCGCGCTGGCGGCGAACCGAGCCGCATCGAAGCCAACACCCAAAGAGAACATCATTCAAGCCGACGACGGCAGGCAATGGCACAAGAGCCTTGATCTTATGGAAAACATCCGCTTTTGCCATCGGCCAATCTCCTACGGGGCGGAATATGCGGTGGTGGAGCATTTCCCGGCGCACGGCGCGAATGAAATTTTGAACCGGGGCTGGAATGCCACGGAGGTTTTGAAAGCGTTTACGCAAGGGCTGCGACAGACGTTGCAGGTCTGGACGGAGGACGTAAGCGCGCAGGTGCGGGAATTTTTATCGGAACAATTTCCCGGCCACGACTTGAGCCGTGTGGCCGACGCATTCATCCATAAATGCACGACGCAAGCAGTCTCCCAAAAGCACGAACTTACGCACAATCACGAGCAAAAGCACAGTCACGGCGTGAGGATTTGAAGCGTTCTTTTTTTATCCATTGTATCCCCTCATTGTATCCCTGAACGATTTTTTGAAGCCAAAATTAGCCATTCATAGCAAAAGGTGAATGCGAAAAGAACGTCACAAAACCATTGTGAACATTGGCGAAATAAACGATTGCTGCCCGCAGCTAAAGATAGCAAAAATTGCGTTTTTGGATTTTCAGTCCTCTGCTCTACCAACTGAGCTATCCTGCCAACATCTTGAAACCATTGCGTCTTACGAGGTGTTTCAGGCCTCTGTTTTTGCCGGGCGGCCCGAAAGCAAAACGCAACGACAACTTGTCCACAGACGGCAAATGGAGATCCTTTCCGAAAGTTCCAAGCCTACTGCAATACGTCGTTGAAAGCACATACTACGCCTGCGGCCAGGTTCATGGCAAGTCTGATTGCGTTTCAATCGAACCAGACGTTTTTAACATCGCCAAACTCCGCCGAATCGGAAGTCCGGCGTTCCTTGAACAACCCGGTACTGAAGTGGAAGCAATCGACCGCATTCAAGACGCTCTGCGGATGTAGTGGGCGGGGACGTGCCAGATTTCGGCGATTGATTATTACGTTCGGTTCAGGAGCTGGCGCTGGTGTAACGGCGGACGGAGATGCGCCAGAACCATTCGGACACGGCGGCCCACAACCCGCCCAGCGCCAGCAGCCACAGCCAGAGTTGCGGGGAATAGATTTTATCCGCCAACACGCGCGCGGGAACATTGCTGACCAGCAGCACGGGCAAGGCAAAGGTGAACACGGCCTTGAACGCGCCGCGAAACGCCTCGTCGGGCATCCGCGCGATGTTGAACAAATTGTAATAGCCCCAGACGATGCCCTGCGCGCGGACGGTCCAAAAGCAAATGGAGGCGAGAATGAACATCAGCGAGTAATGGATCAGGATGCCCACGGCGCATAACGCGGCAAACCCGGCCAGCCGGCCCGGGGTGGGATACAAACCCAGCTTGACGGAGGCAAAAACCATTACACACACGGCGAACAGGGCGTTGACGAAGGCCCCGAGGTCCACGACACGCAGGGAGACAAGGAACCGGGTGTTGACGGGCAGGAGCAGGAAGAAATCCATTTTGCCGGTGCGCACGAGCTCGGAGAGGTTGGTGCAGTTGGTCAGGAAAAAGGCCTGGTAAAGCTGCTGGATGAAATTGCTGGCGCCGACGAGCAGCACCATCTGCCATTTGGTCCAGGTGCCGATGGTGGTGGCCTGGGAATAGAGGACGGAGACAAAGCACAACTGCAGCCCGAACCAGAGGAGTTCCACGACGATCCACAGAAGGAAGTTGCCCTTGAAGGACATTTCGCGCGCCACGGAATTTTTCCATAGCACGGCATAAAGACTGAGATAGCGCTTGAGATTCATCGCCGGCAGGAATGGTGGCCGGGGCCGCGCGCGGAAGCGAGCCGGAAAACTCACTGGCCGGACCGGGCGAGGCAGGGCTTGAGTTCCATATCCACGCGGAGGATGTGATCCTGAATCCAAGTTTTCAGGGTCTGGCTGAGTTCTGCCAGCATTTCCACGCGGAAACCTTCTTTTTGAACCCGGGCTTTGAAGCGGGTGAACAAATCCTTGAAATGCTGGTGGGCCTGAAGATTTTTAATATGCACCGGGCAACGGTAGCTTTCCATGCACTGTTCCTCGTAGCGAAAATGGGAGTCCGCATAATCCTCCACGAATTCGAGAAACCGGATGATGGTGGCAATGTTTTCGGCCGTGGGGTTGGTTTCCAGCAGCAGGCCCTCAAACTGGTTGAGATGGTGGATCAACTGGCGATGCTGCTCGTCAATGACGGGCGATCCGGTCGAAAACTTTTCGGTCCAAATCAACATGGCAGTGTGGTTCTGGTAGTGGATGTCATGCGCCCCCATTGGCAAGCGCGAAACCAGTCTGCTGACGCTGGGCAAACCTGACCAACCATTTTTTGCCATTTGCCGGACAAAATTTGGCGACCGGCGGCAGCGAGCCCTTGCCCAAACGAACCCGGGGCCGGGTCATTTGCGGACGGCGCTGAGGTATTTCAACAGCCAGATGAGCAGGAATCCCACGGCGACGCTGACCAGCACGGTCGTCGTCATGATTTTGGCGTTGCGCCGCCGTTCCCAGTCCGGCTGGCGGCCGAAAAACAGTTTGCCGATGTGATCAAACAACCGGTCTAAATACGAAATTTCCATAACAAACGGATGCAAGGCAAAGCTTGACCCGACAATATACCACGGATGGGGACAACTGGCAGCGGAAATCATCCGTCCTTCAACCGCCGAAGGCCGCGTATTTGCGGATGCCGCGCCGCCACATGAAACGGGCAAACGCATAGGCGGCCAGCACCCACAGGCATTGGATGGTCAGCCCCTGCCAGAGGCCGGTGCCGGCCACCTTGCCCAAGTAGATTTGGATGGGGAAATAGAGCTGATAGGGAAATGGCGTGAGGAAAAGAAGTTCTTTCACGCCCGCCGGCAACACGTCGAGCGGGAACAGATGGCCGCTGGCCAGATATTCAAAGGCGAACAGGATGAAGATGAGGGTGGAAATCTCCAGCAACCAGAACGCAAGCATGGCCATCGCGTAGGAAATGAAAAACTGCAGCAGCGCGGTGAAACCCAGCGAAACCACAAACAGCCCGAAGGTCACGGCGTCCGGCGGCGGCAAAAAATATTGCCGGAAATAAAAGATGAATCCACCCAGCGGCAAAACCGCCATGGCGATAAACGCCAGTCGCCCGGCTATAAACAGGCTCAAGCGATACCAAAGATAATCGACCGGCTTGAGCAAAAACTGGCTGATGTTCCCCTCGCGGATGTCGGCGGCGATCTGCCAGTCGTCCTCGTTGACGGCCGTAAGCACGTCCACCACGGCGACGAGGAGGTAATAAAAGATCATCTGCGCCTGCGTGAACCCGCCATGCTCGCCAGCCCCCTCTTTGCCGGCATAAATCGTCCGCCACAACGACAGCATCGCGAACAGGGGAATGAAGCTGAACAGGGTACGCGTGAGGTAATTGAAGCGATACTGCAAGTTGTTTTGCAGGCCCACGAGCATGACGTGAAAATACTTTTTCATCGGGACGACGGGTAACAGGCCGGCCCGTTCACGGCTGCGACAACCGGAAAAAGAGGTTTCCGACCGGCGTCGAAATCGTGATGGAGCTGGTGCCGTTCGTGGTGGAAACAAAAAAGCCGCTGGGCGTCCAGCCGCCAGTAAGATTTGAGCTTTGCAGCAGCGTTCCGCCGGCCGGCGGCGTCGGCCAGGAGACGATTACTTCATCGCCAAAATGTGTGACGGTCAGAAACGGCGCCCCGATGACGGGCAACACGGAGACAAAACTCCAGAAGCCGTCCGCGAGGGAAAAATTTCCGCCAGCCAAGGCCAAACCCGCCACCGGCTGGCCGATGGTGCCGGCGAGGGAATATTGGCCGCCGGTGCTGACACCACCGCCGCCGGCAAAGACGCTTGAGCTGATGGAATAGTTCTGCGCTCCGGCCGGGGAGCCCAGCAACAGCGTCAGCAATACACCGGCCCAAAGGCAAATTGGTTTCATTAGCGCCATCTTTTTCGCCGTTTTAGCGGGGGTCGTAAAGCCTAAACCGCGGCAACCCGTTTCGACCGGCGGCGCGGCGGCGAAAATTTGCCGTCGGCGCGAACGGGGAAAAATATGTTTGCGGTGACGGGGGTAACAAATTATTTTCAACAACGTGCCGCGTAGAGACCGGCGCATTTAAGGAATCCTCTACTACTCATGAACAAACCGCTTGCGAGCTCAGAAGTCAACGAAATCGTGGCCGGCCTGAAAAAGCTGTCCCGCAACCTCTGGTGGTGTTGGAACCAGGAGGCCCAGGACTTCTTCTACGAACTTTCC
>Ga0302319_10009004_pt1 | contig 19301 bp, 15 predicted proteins | sample Bog_T0_2_FD_203319 | JGI IMG/M metagenome (GOLD analysis project Ga0302319, IMG submission 203319) | Peat permafrost microbial communities from Stordalen Mire near Abisko, Sweden - Bog_T0_2 | ecosystem: Environmental > Terrestrial > Soil > Wetlands > Peat | place: Sweden: Abisko, Stordalen Mire... | reverse complement strand
CCCCGGGCAATGGCGGGCGTTCCAATCACATCGCGGCCCCCTCACAATGCGGCCTCAATACGCGCAGTATTGTTACACGTCGCCGTTCCGCGGAAACACTCCGCTCCGCCAATATACCAGCCACGCCGGCCCGAGCCTTGCCGATTTTCTCAACATTTCTTGCGGTAATGCGCCCGACCCTGCGCGGGCAATAAAATCAAATCCCCGATTTTTCGAGCCGTTGAAGCTCCTGCTGCAAAAAGCCGAGTTTCGTATCGAGAGCAATCATCGTTGGGTGCTTTTTCGTGTAATGGTCGCTGAGCTCCGCTTCCTGCGCTTGGATTTGGACTATCCGTTCCTGGACGTGGGCCTGATAGGCGTCGTCGTTTTGGGAAAAGATTCGGGATAGCGTATCCACGCGGTTTTCCGCTTCGATCATTTTGGGATTCTTCTCCGTAAGCCGCAACCTGAGACTCACCACCTCAAGCCGGGCATCCAGCAGAGGATCGTCCGAAACCGTATCCACCTCAGCCACGGCGGCAACCGAGGTGCCCAATAAACCAACCGCAATGAGCGTCACCAATTTCATACGCAGCCTCCCTTGACTACACCAGAGCGCCGCTTCTCGGTCAATTCGACTTCCTAACCTTCCCGAATCGCCCTCAGTTCCGCCAGCGTACTCCGCAGCTCATCCGTCCGCTCCCGCACCTGCGTCTCCAGGTCCCTGCGCTCCTCCTCCAGCTTTCGATTCATTTGCCGCATCCGTAGCAGGTTGCGGATCCGCAGCAGCAGCTCCGTCGCGTCGAACGGCTTGGAAAGAAAATCCGTCGCCCCCACCGCCAGCGCCTCGCGCCGTGTCCCGGTTGAGGTATCTGCGGAGAGTACCAGCACCGGCGGCAGCTCGTCGGCGGGGATGCGGCTCTTGAGCGCCTGGATGAAATCGAGGCCAGAGATAGGCTCCATGTGCCAGTCCAGCAGCAGCAGGTCGGGCTGCAGAGCCGCGAACTTCTCCACCCCTTCCACCGGGTCGGTAATGCTCACGCAGATCGCATAACCCGCCCGCCCGAGAATCTGGCTCAGCATCCCGACATTGCTCGCCCGGTCATCGACAATGAGAATCCGGGCATCTTTGGCTACATTTGTGACTGGATCCAGGTACATACTTTGGGGGCCGACATTGGCGCGGCGACTTCCAGATGTAGTGGACGGAGCATTTTCCCAGCCAAGCTGTTGTACCCGCGGTCCGAAATCGCCCCATCCAAAAAGCTGGTTTTCCCTGCGGAAAAACCCTTGCGCACCGCGCTACGTAGACCGTCCTCGTTGCAGTTTAGGTCGATTACGTCCTCTTCGTCCTTTGATCCCGGCATCGCTAGTCCTATCGGCCGATTCCAGCACACAGCCGGCAGTTGCGAGGAACGTTGACGACTACCATTAGTTGTGGTATTTTCCGATTCTTCTCAACCCTTGGATTTATGCGCTGCCCCAAATGCGGAAGTTTGGAAGACAAGGTCATTGATTCCCGCGTCTCCAAGGACGGGGCTTCGATCCGGCGCCGCCGCGAGTGCATCGGCTGTGAGTACCGTTTTACCACGTATGAGGAGATTGAACGCGCGGATATCCGCGTCATCAAGCGCGACGGCCGCGGCGAGCCCTTCGACCGGCACAAAATTCTCGCCGGCATGACCAAGGCCTGTGAAAAGCGTCCCGTTTCCATGACCCAACTGGAAAAAGTTGCCGAGGAGATCATCCAGGACCTCGAGTCCAATCACCCGAGGGAAGTCTCCACCAAGCTCGTCGGCGCGAAAGTCATGGAGAAACTCCACGCTCTCGATGAGGTCGCCTACGTCCGTTACGCCTCCGTTTATCGTCAGTTTCAGGACATTGGCGAGTTCATCAGCGAGATCCAGTCCCTCGCCCGGAAGATCAAGGATGGCACCCACCAGCCCGAGCTCTTCAAGATCAGCGGAGGTGCCGGCGCATGATCGCTCCCCGCGACGAAATGCCCCTCGTCCAGTTCGAGGGCGGCGAGGTCAGCGCCTTCGATCCCGCATGGCTCACCCGCCGCCTGGTCCACGCCGCGGCAAAGGCCGGCTACCCCCAGTGGTGGCTGGCCGAGCACGTCTCCGCCAGCGTCAGCAATTACCTCCGCTACCGCTACGTCGGCAACGTCCTCACAGCCCCCCGCCTCGCCGATGCCGTCCACTCCGTCCTCCAGGTCATCGGCTACGCCGAGGTCGCCACCCACTTCGAGCCCGGCCCGCCCCCCGCCCGCATCTCCCTGCTCGAACTCGCAAAAAAGGCGGATAGCGGCTACGAGCTGGCTTTTTTCGAGCTTCTTGCCCGCGGCATGCAGCAACTACTTGCCACTCGTGCAGCCTACTTTGAGCTATTCGACCTCGAACTTTGCGTAAAGCAACTCCGCTCCCGCCGCGTCTGGTCCCGCGATTGCCAGACCTTGCGGGAGGAGATCGTCTCCTTTCTCCGCGAACGCCTTGCCGGCGCCCCGCATCCGGTAACATTTTCCGTGTTCTAAAAACTAAAATATGAGCGCATCGCCATCCGGCGCGTGACCAGCATCAAGCCCTGCCATGACCATTTTTGAAAAAATCGCCCGGCGGGAAATCCCTGCGGAGATCGTGTACGAGGAGGAGGATTTCATGGTCATCCGCGACATCAATCCGCAGGCCCCGGTCCACGTACTGATTGTCCCGAAGAAAGTCATCACCCGCGTGGGCGAAGCGGACCCCGGGGACGCTGCAGTTTTGGGCCGCATGCTGGCGGCGTCTGGAGAGATCGCGCGGCGCTTGGGCGTGTACGAGTCGGGCTACAGGCTCGTCATCAATCATGGCCCGGATGCCGGCGAGACCGTACCGCATTTGCATATACACCTGCTGGGCAAAAGAACATTTGCGTGGCCGCCCGGATAGCGCACTGTAGCCCTCCCCTATGAATTTTATTATCTACAAATGGATCGCACCCCTTTCCGCGATCATCATCTATGTCGCGCGAATCATGGAGCTTCGTACCCGGCGGCAAGTAATCGCCGGCACGATCCGCGAGAACGTCACACTTCGGCTTTTTATAGGCCTGGGCACCCTCATGCTGACTGGCTCCATCGTGGAATATTTCTTATTGCGAAAGACTGTGTCGTGGCCCTGCTTTGGGCTCGGGTGGGCTGTCGCCCTGTATTCGTTTTACCTCCGCCGCCGGGCTATCGCAGCGCTTGGCAGGTTCTGGAGCTTGCACGTGGAAATCCGTGAGACCCACCAGCTCGTGCGCGAGGGCCCCTTCCGCTGGGTGCGGCACCCCGCATACTCATCCATGATCCTCGAGCTTCTCTCCATCGCGCTCTTCCTGCGGAGCTGGTGGACGGCGCTTATAGTCTATGCCGCATTTCTTCCGACTCTCATGGCGCGGATTCGAATCGAAGAGAAGGCGCTCATCGAGAAGTTCGGGGAGAGCTACATCGAGTTCAAGCGGACAACCCCCGCCCTTATTCCCAGGCTGGCGCGCCCATCATGACACGCCAGTCGGATTTCTCAAACGAACGGCGCCGGTCGGTAATCACAGGACTCGGAGTGGTGACCCCGAGCGGCCTCGAGGTGCCGGTTTTTTGGAACAATGTGGTGCATGGCATCAGCGCCGCGGGCCCGATCACCCGATTCGACGCTTCCAAGCTCCCGGTGCGGATCGCCGCGGAGGTGAAGGGCTTCAACCTGGCCAACTTCGTCCCAAACGTGAAGGAAACGAGAATGGATCGCACCATTCAGTATGCGGTCGCGGCAGCTGCCGCCGCCGTGAAAGATTCCGGGCTGGACCTCGCAAGCCTCGAGCCAGACCGCGCCGGAGTTGTCGAGGGCACGACCATTAGCGGAGCGGCCAGCGTCCTGAAGTCCTACCACAGCTTCATGACGGATAAGACCTACCAATCCCTTCATCCCTACAACATCGTCGCCGGCTATTGCGGCGAGGGGAGCAGCAGCATCAGTCTTTATCTTGGCGTCCAGGGTCCCGTCATGACCGTTTGTTCCGGTTGCGCGTCCGGGAACGACGCCATCGGCTACGGCGCAAAGATGGTCCAGCAGGACGAGCTCGACATGGTCATCGCGGGCGGTTCCGACGAGATCGTCGAAATGCTCCACGCCGGTTTTTGCAAGCTGCGCACCATGAGCGAGCGCAACGAGGATCCCCGGCAGGCCATGCGACCATTTGATCGGGCCCGCGACGGTTTTGTCCTGGGGGAGGGTGCCGCTTTCGTGGTCATCGAGGAGCTTTCCCACGCCAGGGCCCGCGGCGCGAATATTTACGCCGAGATCATGGGCCATGGCCGAACCGCCGAGGCCCATCACCCGATTGAACCTCATCCCGAGGGGCTTGGTTACAAAGCAGCGTTTCGCCGCGCCTTTCGTAGCGCCCGCATGCATCCGGAGGAGATCGATTACATCAACGCGCACGCTTCCGCGTCTCGTACCAACGATCCCATCGAGACCATGGCGATCAAGGACGTGTTCGGCTCACACGCCCGCCGCCTCGCAGTCAGCGGCACCAAGGCAATCACCGGTCATCTCATGGGCGCCTCGGGCGCCGTCGAGGCTGTGATTACCGCCCTTGCGGTCAAGAACCGACACATCCCTCCCACGATCAACCTGACCCAACCCGATGATGGATGCGATCTTGATTATGTGAGCGAATCGCGCCCCTACCCGATTCGCGCAGCGGCCAATATCAGCGCCGGTTTCGGCGGGCGCTACTCGTGTCTCATCCTGAGAGAATATACCGCCTCATCGGCTTCCCTGGAATGGTGAGAACGTTGCTGATCCTTAGCAAGCTGCACGCTTTCCCTGCAGCGATCGAGGCGGCCACGGACTCTTCGCAATACCAGGTCATCGTTAAGGAAGACCTGCGCGCCGCCGAGCCCTTGCTCACGCGCGGCGCCATCGACGTGGTGATCCTTGACAGCGCCTTGACGGAGGTCACCGGCAGCCGGCTTATCGGTCAGGTCCGAGCTGCGGCTCCGGATACGCCGTTGATCGTCGTCAGCGCGGAGAAGCATCGGGAATGGGAGGAGGACGCGTACCTCCAAGGCGTGTCCCACGTCATTACCAAGCCGATCCGGGAGAAACTGCTCAATCATCTTCTGGACCGCGTCCTGGGCGACGCACCTGTAAGACGCGTCGAGCCAACGGGCACCTTCCCTTCCCCCGGAAATCGCGCCGGCCAGCAAACACCGGCTCATTTTGACTCGCTCGAAGCATTGCGCGATTTCTCCGGCCTCCTCACCCACTCCCTCCAGCCGCGGGAACTGCTGCGCGCGTTTCTTCTCCGGCTGCGCGAGGAGCTCGGCGTCAATCGTGCCGTCGTCTTCCTGCGGGATCCCTCTTCACTTCCGGGCAGCCCGACAACTGAAAAGGAGGACCGGTGGTTGCGTTCCGCGTGCGCCATTGGCCTGGAGCAATCTTTCCTCGAGCATTTCGCGCTGAATCTCACCAGCGGTATGGGCGCATATCTTCGCAAGCATGGCAGAATCCTCAGGAACGATGGCCCCGAGGCGCAGGCGAGCCGGGAAATCGCGCGGGAGTTTCATCTCCTCGGCGGGGACGTGGCGATCCCCATTCTGGACCGGGAGACGCTCATTGGCGTCGCCGTATTGGACCGGCGGCTGACCGGCGATGCTTACGAAAACGAGGAGCTTTCGCTGCTCTTCCGTATCCTTGAGGAATTTGGCCAGGCGATCCGCAATTCATGGCTGCACGACCAGTTGCGAACCGGCCACGCGATGCTTGCGGACATCCTTTCAAATCTCGGCGCCGGCTGCCTTGTCATCGGCAATAATCTTGCCGTTCTCCATTGCAACACCGCCGCCAAACGCATCCTTCTGCCGGGAAAAGCGGACAAGCAGCAGATTGAGTTTTCCGACATCCCTCAGGATCTGGGCAGCAGAGTCTTTACTGTCATGAAAACCAACTTGGCCGTCCCCTCCTTCAAATATCAATTCCTGACGCTGCCTGGGCAGAGCTTTCGGGTTGCCATTTCCCCGTTTCAGGCGCACCCCGGGGCGCCCGCGGACGCTGCCCTTTTAACCGTCGAAAGCGTCACCGCCGTCGAGCAGGCGCAGCGGGTGGAAGTCGAAGCCTCGAGCATGCGGCTGGCCGGCAAATTCGCGGAGCATCTCGCACACGAGATCGGAAACTCCGTCATCCCGCTGTCAACGCTCCAGGGATTGCTCGAGGGCGGCGCCATGGACAACGAGGAACTCCGCGCTTATCTCTCACAGGCGCTGGGCGCCGGGGTCAAGCGGATCACGCGCCTCGCCAATCAGATGATGTTCCTCGCCCGGGACAAGACGGAGTTTGACGGTCAGATTCGCATCAATGAATTGATCGAAGAAGCCTTTCGCGACGCCCTTGTCTATCACAGCGGCAAGGCGCCGGACTTCAATATCGCTGCCGGCGTCGAGAAGCTCGCCGTCGCCGGGGATCATAAGGCTCTCCGCCATGCTTTCTCCGAGGTCTTGCTCAACGCGCTCCAGGCAACCGGCGGCGAACAAAGGAAAATCGCCGTCAGCGTCAGCAGTACCGGGGTCAATGGACATCGGGGCGTCAATGTGGAGATTCGTGACGGCGGGAACGGCTCCCCGCCGGAGGCGTCCCGGCGCGAGCCGGATACCTTACTCTCCGCGCCCAATCCCGCGTCGGGCATCGGGTTGACGGTCACACGCAAGATCATCGAGGACCACAAAGGCCATATCGAGATTGCGGAGCGGGCCGCGAAAGGCGTCGGCTTGGTCAGAATAACCCTGCCCCTCAACGGCTGAGCCATTTCCACTGCCGCCGCAACTCTGCCTCTACTTTCCCGTCTGCCCTAGGAAAACCCGTTTCTTCCGCCATTTTCGAACCGGCGAAAGATCAGGCAGGAATAGCGTCCGCCAAATCCGGCGTTCAGGTTCGCGGCCGCCCGGATGGGATAGGCCCGCGGCTGCAGCACGTAATCCAGGTCGCAGCCATCGTCCGGCTCCGTCAGGTTGATCGTGGGCGGCATCTGCTCGTGCTTGATCGCAAGGACCGTCACCGCGGATTCTGCGGCGCCGGATGCTCCCATCATATGTCCCAGCACTGGCTTGCTGGCGCTAATCCCGAGCCTGTAGGCCTGCGCGCCAAATACCTGCTTCACGGAAAATGTCTCAATCGGGTCGTTTTTGGGAGTTCCGGATCCGTGCGCATTCAGGTAGTCGATCTCATCGGGGGATATCTTTGCCTCACGCAATGCCTGCTCGATCGCCGCCTGGTAGCCCAGCCCCTCGGGGTCGGGATCGGTGGCGTGGTAGGCCTCTGAGCTCCGCCCGTGGCCGCTGATCTCCGCATAAATATTCGCACCCCGCGCCAGAGCGTGTGTCAATTCTTCAACCACCAGGAAGACCGATCCCTCTCCGAGCACGAAGCCGTCCCGTTTCCTGTCGAATGGCCTGGCCGCCTGGGTCGGGTTCTCATTGTTCTCGCTCATCGAGCGCAACTTGCAAAAACCGGCGAATAACATCTCCGTCACCTCTTCAGACCCGCCTGCCAGCACTACGTCCAACTCATCCTGCTGGATCATTTTCACTGCGTATCCAATGGCGTCGTTGCTCGAGGCGCAACCTGAGCAATAGGTCATCGCGGGCCCTTTGAGCCCCAGGTAGAGACTGATGCTGCTGCTCCCCTCCCCGCAATACGCCGACACGATGTCGTAAGGGTGCACCGCGCGATAGCTCTGTTTGTCCTTGTACCGGTTCTGCATGTTCATCACGCTGTCTGCACCGCTCACCGTGGTCCCTTCCACCACCCCGATGCGCCGGGGGTCCACCATCGTGGCATCCAGGCCCGCATCCTTCATCGCATTCGAGGCCGCCGATATCGCGTATTGCACCGTCCGGTTGAACCTTTTTTCATTTAACTCGGGGAAGTAATCGGTGAGAACAAACCCCTTTACCTCTGCTGCGATCTTCACCGGCAGCCTGGAGGTGTCGAATCGTGTGACAGGCGCCGCCCCGCTGATGCCTTGCGATACATTTTTCCAAAATGTCGGAACGTCCAATCCGATGGGCGTGATGACTCCGATGCCGGTGACAACGGTCCGCCTCGGCGAATGGGAGTCGACATGTTTTATCATGAATCGGGATGCAATCTGAACTAAGATAAAGTATTCTACACAGCAAATCGAAGAAATGCGAATCGCTTCCATGCGTTTTCTGCGTCTCGTGCAATAATGCCGCCCAATCCAGCTGAACACCTCCGCCAGGCCACAATGGGCTCCCTCACGGGGCCGCCGCCGCCGTCCCGGAGGGGTGCATTCGCTTGGGTTTCACCTCATACGGCGCGCCCTTTGCTCTCTTTTCGTGATTTGCGAACGATCCAATGGGCTAAAGAATGGAATACTTTGAAATAACGGCCATCACCGGCGGAATTTTCAATGCCGTCCTGACTCTCATGGTCGTGCGGAATCATCTGCGCTCCCGGCTCCATTTGGCATATTTGGGCTGGGGAGCAGGCCTCACGACCTGGAACATCGCCGTCGCGATGATGCTTCAGCAGAAGTCGCTCGAAAATAGTCTTTTTTGGGCAAAGATGGTCGAGCTGGGAGTCATTTTCCTTCCCCTCAGCATGCTCCATGTCTGCTGGAGGTTGACCCGTTCGACCTCCAACCGTTGGATCCCCGTACTTTACGGCGTCCACGCCTGCCTCGCCGCGTCTCTCATTGGAAAACTTTATATCAGCGGGTTAAGGATGACGGACTACGGGTATTTCGGGGCGGCGGGTCCGCTCTTCTACGTTTTTGCGGTGCTCTACACCTTCGAGACGGGATGGTTCCTAATGCTCTTGATTCGTCAGCGGCGCGTCGTGCCAAAGGCCCAGCAAGCCGGCGTCACCTCCCTCATGGTGGGGCTTTTCATTCTCGTGATATGCGGCGCGAACGACCTCCTGCCTATCATCGGAATCATCGAGTACCCCGGCAGCCACCTTCATTTCATCCCCGTCGCCAATCTCGCCGCCAATCTTTACGCAGTGATGATCGCCTACACCATTCTCCAGCATGAGTTGATGGACATCCACATCACCATGAGCAAGGTGGCCGCCCGATTCGTGCGCCTCAGCTTTGTCTTTGTCATCGCTCTCCTCCTCCTGCTGGGCGCGTGGATGTTCTCACCGGTTTCCTTCAATGCTTTCTCTTTCGTCGCCTCCCTGGTCGTCGTCGTCGTCAGCACCGGTGTTGCGTCCGTCCTTTTCCCGCGCCTCTTCGGCAGCGGCGCCGATCTTATAGAGCGCCGGATCCTCGGCGATCGCTTCGAGTATCATGATCGTATCCGCGCTTTCATCGCCTCCGTCCAGGAATCCGGGGATGCCGACCAGATGCTCGAGGGGCTCGACGAGTTGCTAACCAAAGTCGTCAAGGTTTCCGGTTACCAGTTGGTCATGATCGACGACACAAGCCGCAAATTCACCGTCCTCCAGGAGTATCCCGAGCATTCCAATCCCGAGCGGACCATCGTCGCCCCGGACTCGCCCCTGCTCAATTACTTCCGCCTTACCGGCGCGGAGCAGTTCGCCCAGAAGCTCCCATCGGACAGCCGCTTCTCGGAGGAGATCGAGGCCGGGGCTCGCGAATGCATGGCCTTGGTGGGGGCGGAGTTCTGCTTCCCTTTCATGGTCTCCACTGAGCCATTTGGCATTCTCTTTCTCAAGGAGCGCGCCGAAGGCAAACGCTACACGGCCACGGATATCAGCCTCCTGGCAATGCTCGCGCGCAACCTCAGCCTTTCCCTCAATCAGATCCGGCTCAAGACACAGATTCTCCAGGCGCAGGAATCCGAGTTGCTTGGCAGAATGTCCCGCGGCATGGCCCACGACATGAACAACCTCGTCACCCCAGTGCAGACCCTCATGCAATTGCTCGCCGAGGGCATCCCCGTCGAGGGTCTGCGTGATGAATTGCTCCCCCTGGCCACCCGCAGCATCGATACCTTGCGCGAGTACATACGCGAGGCCCTCTTCTTCTCGGAAAATGCCCGTGCGGACTTCAAGCTTGGCCGCCTCGACATGGTCCTCGCGGAGGCCGTTGCCATCGTCGCGACCCGCTGCGAGCAAAAGGGCATCAGGATGACCCTCGATGCACCTGGGGAAGCCTTGGTGGAAATGGACAAGTCCCTCATCAAGCGCACCATTACCAATGTTCTCGGCAACGCTATCGACGCATCCGGCAGCGGCACGGAGATTCGCGTGGAATTGACCTCGCTCGAGAAAACCGAACCCGACCGCGATTGGTTCCGCATCCGCATCATCGATCAGGGCGAAGGCATCCCTGCCGATAACCTGCAACGGATTTTCACCCCCTACTTCACCACCAAGAATCGCGGCGATGAGCAGCGTGGCTTCGGCCTCGGCCTCTCCATTTGCCGGAAGGTCGTCCAGCTTCACGGTGGCTTGCTCAAGATCACGAGCGCGCCGAAAAAGGGCACCACGGTTTTCATCGATCTGCCGGACCGTCAACTGAGCAGGCCGACGCCCTTCCTTCAGCCCGTGTCATGAGAACCCTCCTCATCCTCAGCAAGCTCCGCGCTTTCCCGGCCGCCGTCGAGGCCGCTGCGGATTTCTCGAAGTACCAGCTCATCATCAAGGAAGACCTCCGCGCCGCCGAGTCCCTGCTCACCCGCGGTGCCATCGATGCCGTCATCCTTGATCTTGAACTCACCGACATCAATGCCATCCGCGTGATCGAGCAGGTGCGCGAGACTGCGCCCGAGGTCCCCTTGATCGTCGTCGCTGCCCAGAAAAACCTCGAGTGGGAGGAGGACGCCTATCTGCTGGGTGTGGCCCACGTCATCGGCAAGCCGATCCGCTCCAAACTCTTGAATAATCTTCTGGATCGCATATTTCAGGGCGCGCCCGTAGTGGAGCGCTCCGAAATGATGCCTGGCTCTTCAATATCCGGACCCCGAACCCCCGCCGCGGTCGGGGCTCATTTCAATGCCCTCGAGGCGTTGCGGAATTTTTCCGGGATCCTCACCCACTCCCTCAAGCCCGAGGCGCTCTTGCGGGAATTTCTGCTGCTCCTGCGCGAGGTCGTCGGCGTCAACCGCGCCGTCATCTTCCTGCGCTCTCCATCCAGCCTGTTTGGCAGCCCCGCCCCGGAACAGGAAGACCGGTGGCTGCGCTCCGCCTGCGCCATTGGGCTCGAACAGAGCTTTCTGGAGCACTTCGCCCTCAATCTAACGTCCGGCATGGGTGCGTATCTCCGCAAGCATGGCCGCATCCTAAAGAGCACCGGCTCCGAGGTGCAATCCAGCCGCGAAATAGCGCGCGAGTTTCAACTTCTCGGTGGCACGGTGGCCATACCGATCCTCGACAGGGAGACGCTGCTCGGTGTCGCTGTCCTCGATGAGCGGCTCACGGGCGAACCGTATGAGAATGAGGAACTCTCCCTGCTCTTTCACATGCTCGAGGAGTTGGGCCTCGCGATCCGGAATTCCTGGTTGCACGACCAGTTGCAGACCAGCCACTCGATGCTCACCGACATCCTGGGCAATCTTGGCACCGCCTGCGTCGTTCTCAGCAACGGCCTCACCGTCCTCCATTCCAACGCCTCCGCCCGCCGCATCCTTCTTACCGAGCATCCGGAGAAGAAACACATCGAGTTCTCAGACCTCCCGCAGGAGCTGGGAAGCAAGGTCTTCACTGTCATGAAGACCAATGTCTCTGTCCCCTCATTCAAGTATCAATTCTCCGCGCTGCCCGGGCAGAATTACCTGGTTGCGATCTCCCCGTTCCAGACCCAAAAGTCCGCCACCGCGGATGCCGCCCTGCTCATCATCGAGAACATCACTTCCATCGAGCGAGCCAAGCAACTCGAGGTCGAGGCCTCCAATCTGCGGCTCATCACCACCATGGCCGAGCATCTCGCGCACGAGATTGGGAACTCAGTCGTCCCGCTCTCGACACATCAACAATTGCTCGAGACCGGGATGGACGATGAGGAGTTTCGCACATCCCTCTCGCAGGCGCTCGGCTCCGGCGTGAAGCGGATCACGCGACTGGCAAACCAGATGATGTTCCTTGCCCGCGGCAAGACCGATTTCGGCGACCAGATCCGGGTCAATGAGTTGATCGACGAAGCCTTCCGCGAAGCCTATGTCTATCACAATGGCAAGGTCCCGGACTTCCGCATCGCGGAGGACATGGAAAAACTCACCATCGCCGGGGATCACAAGGCGTTGCGGCACGCGTTTTCCGAGGTCTTGTTGAACGCGCTCCAGGCCACCCAGGGCGAGAGCAAGCGGATCGCCGTTAGCGTCAGCAGCATTGGCACCAATGGCCACCGCGGAGTAAACGTCGAGATTCGTGACGGCGGCTCGGGCTTCTCCGCCGAGGCCGCAAGACGCGCGCCGGAGCCATTCTACTCCACGCGCAACGTGGGTCTCGGCTTGGGACTGACAGTGACCCGGAAGATCATCGAGGATCACCAGGGCCGCGTGGAGATCGCCGACCCCACGGTAAAAGGTTCCGGCGTGGTGCGAATCACGCTGCCCTTGAGCGATCAGAACTAGGCGTCGCGACGATTCGGACGGACACTTGGGTCCTATCCGTCCCGTCGGGCCTGTACGTCCTACCCCTCCGCTTACGTCGCGCTTCCGCAGAGTTCCTTCGTTTCCGCTGCCTCGCCCCCATCCAGAATCGCGCGCACCTTTTCCGTTAGCAATGTCGGGGTATAAGGCTTGTGCAGGAAGCCGGCCCCGTCTTTAAACGGGGACGTCAGCAGCACCTTCATCGCCGGCCGGGAAGAGCAGAGCCACTCGGCCAGTTCATTGCCCGTCATCTCCGCCATCTCCGCGTCGGCCACCAGCAGGTCCACGCGATCGGACTTCCCGGCTACGCTCATCGCCTCCTGGCAACTGGCCGCGCACCGTACGGTATAGCCCTGGGTCTCCAGCACCGTCGTCGCCACGGCGCGCAACGCCGCCTTTTCCTCCACCAGCAGGATGACCTCCGTACCCTTTTCCGTCGGCACCGTACCCGTTGCGGGCACTGCGGCGGGCCGCGTTTCAACGCCCTCGTCACGGAAGCGCGGGAGGTAGACCTTGAAGCTGCTGCCGCGTCCCACTTCACTCTCAAAGCTGATGTGGCCGCCGCTCTGCTTGAGAATCCCATGGCACATCGCCAGTCCCAGCCCTTTCCGTATGCCTGGAGCCTTGGTCGTGAAATAGGGTTCGAACAAATGCTGTTTCGCTTCCTCCGAGATTCCTGAGCCGCTGTCCGTCATCGAGACCGTCACATACTCCTCGGTACTGGGCCCGTCGATGGCATCCAGTGTCGCATCCGCAGTGGCGAGAGTCACCACGCCGCCTTCCGCCATTGCGTCCCGTGCGTTGTGGGCCAGGCTGATCAGAACTTGTTGGAATTGGCTCCCGTCCGCCTTTGCGATGCTATTGTGCGCATTCGGTTTGATCCTGAATTCCACCCCGTCTCCCAGCACCTGGCGCAACTTCGGCTCCATCGCCCTGATCGCCTCGTGGATATCCAGCCGTTCCGGCTTCAGCATTTGCTTGCGGCTGAAGGCGAGCAGTTGATGCGTCAGTTTTGCCGCGTTCGATGCGGATTTGCCGATCTCGACGGCGCTCTGGTACGGCAGTTCGTCCGCCGGCACTACCTGCTGGATCAGATCCGCGTGGCCGATGATCGCCGTGAGCAGGGAATTGAAATCATGCGCGATCCCGCCCGCCAGCTTGCCTACAAGCTCCATCTTCCGCGCTTCGATCAGTTGTTTCTGGCCGTCGCGCAACTCGCGGGTCCGTTCCGCCACCAGTGTCTCAAGATCATCCATCTTGGCCCGCGCTTCCTGCGAGAGCCTCCATTTATCCGTCAGCGCATCGGCGAATTGCAGAACCTCGATCGCATCGAAGGGCTTCTTCAGGATCAGCAGCCGGTCCGTCCGGCCCAGCCGGGCGACGATCTTGTCCAGCGAGTAATCCGAGTACGCCGTGCAGATCACCACCTGCAGGTCCTGGTACTCCCTCCAGATCCGGCTGATCGTTTCGATCCCATCCCACCCGGGCGGCATCCTCACGTCCACAAATGCCATCGCGTACGGACGCCCCTCCGCGCACGCCAGGCGCACCTTCTCAAGGCCCTCCTGCCCCTGGAACGCCGAGTCGATCTCATACCCCTCCGTGCGCTGCGGGCCCGCGTCAGCCTCCCCAAAAAGTTCCGCCGCCGCATTGGCCAGCGCCGCCTTGCCCGGCGCGGCGGGATTCAGGATCTTCCGGAAGTCCTGGTGGATCGATTCGTTGTCATCGATCAGGAGGATGCGCCGGTTCGGTGGGATCGTTGCGTAGTTCATGATATTTCTGAAGTTCTAAATGGCAGTTCGAGGACAAAAGTGGCGCCGCACCCCGGCCCGTCACTCTGCGCCCGCAGCGAGCCGCCGAGCTCCCGGGCGGCAAGCGCGCTGCTGTGCAGGCCGAATCCGTGGCCTTCCTTCCGCGTTGTGAATCCGTGGGAAAAGATCCGCGTCAGGTTTTCCGCCGGGATGCCGACCCCGTTGTCGATGACCTCGATGCGCACGACGCGCTTGTCGTCGGTGATTCGGATCGTCAATAGCTTGTCCATCCGCTCGCTTTCATCGCAGGCGTACTTCGCATTGCGGATCAGGTTGACCAGGATTTGCATCACCTTGTGCTTGTCCACCTCGATGACCGGCTCGGCCTCATATTGCCGCACCAGGTCCACGTCGTGCCGCAGCAGCGCCCCCTTGTTCATCCGCAGGCTGTCCTCAACCAGGTCCACCACCGGGATTTTCTGGCTCACCCCGGCGGAGCTGGCGTAGCTCTGCTGCACCGCCACGATGTCCTTGATGTGTTCGACATTTTTCCCCAGTTGATTCAATTCGCTTAAGATGACCTTGTTCTCCTCCACGAGCTGGACTGCCAATTGGTCCAGGAAGGCCGGTAACTTCCGCCCAACCGGATCCGTCGTCAGATAGACTCCCAGTGATTCCGCATTCTCCCGGATGAACGCGGCGGCCTGCGCAAGGCGCGGCACGCTGGATTGCCGGAGTTGTTCCGATGCCACCGTGGCGGAGATGTTCACGCTATTGAGGACATTTCCCACATTGTGCAGCACACTCGTCGCAACCTCGGCCATGCCTGCCTCTCGGGAGGACACCACCAGTTGCTGGTGAAGTTGCTCCAATTCCTCTTCCGCCAGCTTTTGATGGGTGACATCCACCAGGAAGCCGCGCACCCCGGCGCCTCCGGTCACGGGATCGCGAATCACCTGGAGATAGGATGCACCCCATATCACTCGGTTGTCCCTGGCAATCCATCGGAAGAGCTTTTTGTGGTCCGAGTTTCCGTTGAGCTCCCCCGAGAGCAATGCGCGGTTGTGCACCAGCATCTCATCCCGGTCCTCAGGATGAACGCGACTCAGCCAGAAATCCGGTGTCGAGAGCCATTCGGCCGGCGTATAGCCAAACATCTTCTCCACATAGCTGCTTACGAAATGGCCCTCCTCCATTGCGGGCTTCTCGAATACGAGCGCCGGCACGCCATCCAGGATGTTCGCGAGCCGCTTGCGCTCCGCCGCCAGTTCTTCGGCCAGTTGCCGGGCTTTCTCCTCGTTGTGCACCGCCTTCTGTTCCGCAACACTCCGTTCCGAAACTTCCTTCGATAACTGTTCATTAGTCCTGGCCAGCTCATCTAGAGCCCGCACCAGCGATTCCTCCACCTCCCGCCGCCGTTCCATCATCACGTTGAATGCCACGGTCAAATCCCCGATCTCGTCATTCCGTGGTTCCGGCATCGACATCCCGGATTCCCCGGCCGCGAAGCCGACGACCGCCCTCGTCAACTGTCGCAGCGGCGCCCCAATAGAAGTCCCAATGTAGAGAGCCAGTAGTACCGAAATTACAATCCCCGCGAGCGCCGCCCAAATGACCTGCCGCGTAGTGGCCTCCGTGATGGCCATGAATTCGGTATAAATGGGTGTGTACTCCTCGGTGACTGCTCCCAGGACTTGTCCGGATTCACTCGTCACCGGAACCACGATCAATCTGGTGAGGCCGTGGCCAGCTTCCGTTCCAACGTAGGTGCGCATCATACCATCCCGCAGTGTCTGGGTGAGCGCGTTCCCTTTTCGGTCCGTCACCTTGCCTACCTCTGCCGGTATCGAGTCCGCGATGACTCGCCCTTGCGGATCCACCACCTCCACGTCCCGTCCCAGGGTCTCATACATGTAGCGGCAGATTCTTTCGGTCATTCCGTGGCTCGAGCCGTGATCCGCCGCGGCGATGTAGGCCAGGACACGCGCGTCTTCCTCCGCTTCATTGGTCGTCTCAAGCAGCCCGACCGCGCGCTGGTGCCCAATGGCACGCGCACCCACAACGATCACGAGCAGGCACATGCCCAGCAGCGACCAGAGAATCTTCGCCCGGATTCTCACGCCGCTTCCGATCGCTTGGATTGCGCTTCTTTCTCATTCCATGCCCGGTCCAGCACCGCCCGCACCTTGCTCAGCAACCCGGCTGGCGTGTAGGGCTTGGGAATAAATTCGAGCGCCGGGTCGACGGCCCCGCCCAGCTCGCAGTCTGTGTAGCCGGAGGTAAACAGGACCTGGATGTCGGGCCGGATGGCGCGCACCCAGTCCGCCAGCAGCTTCCCGCCCATCTCCGGCATCACCATGTCCGTCACTACCAAATCGATATCTTTCCCCTCGTTATTAACGATACCAAGCGCTTCCTGCCCATTGGTCGCCTTCAACACTTTGTACCCCTGCCGCCCCAGCACGATCGATGTCATCGCCAGCAGCCCCGGTTCATCCTCCACCAGCAGCACCATCTCCACCCCGCGCCGGGGCGTCCGCGCCTGCTCGGCATTCTTCTCCAACGCCACCGGTGAGGCCATGCACGGGAGATAGACCCGGAAGGTCGAGCCCGCTCCCAGCTTGCTTTCCACCTCCAGGTGCCCGCCCCATTGCTTGACGATGGTCTGGCACGTCGCCAGTCCCAGCCCAGTGCCGCGCCCGGCCGGTTTGGTTGTAAAAAATGCGTCGAAGATCTTCTCCTTCACCTCGTCGGACATCCCGGTCCCGGTATCCGTTACCGAGAACACTCCATAGCGGCCCGCTGCGATGCCTGGATGTGCCGTATCATTGTTGCGGATCGTAGCGTTCCCGGACCGGACGGTGATCACTCCACCGTCGGGCATTGCGTCCCGGGCGTTGACCGTCAGGTTCATGAGCACTTGCTCGACCTGGCTCGGGTCGGTCTGCACCCGGAACATTTCCGGCTCAGGCTCCGTGACAAGGTTGATGTTCTCGCCCAGCAGCCGCCGCAGCATTGGGTCGATCCGCACGATCACCTCGCTCAAGTCCACCACCCGCGGACGCGGCGCCTCCTTGCGGCTGAAGATCAGGAGTTGTTTGGTTAGCGCCGCCGCCCGTTCCCCGGTGTGGAATACCGCCTCCGCGTTTTTGAACTGCTCGGAGCCCGGCTCCATGTCCTGCATCAGGATGTCCGTATACCCCAGGATGATCCCGAGCATGTTGTTGAAATCGTGTGCCACGCCGCCGGCCAGGTGGCCCACGACTTCCATCTTCTGTGCCTGCACGAATTGCTTGCCCAGTTCCCGCCTTGCAGTGTTGTCCCGCAGCATGGCCATGTAGCCGCGTATCTTTCCGCCGCCGTCCCTCATCGGCGTTGCATTCAGCTCCAGCCACCGCCGCGCATCCACCTTGCCAACGGTCTCAAATTCCATGCTGCCCTTTTCCCCGCGTCCCAGCCCTTCGAGACACGCGGCGAACGCGTCGCGCTGCTCGGTGCTTACAAACTCAGCCAGCGCCTTCCCGGACACCTCTGCGGCTGGCGCACCCAGCATCTCCGCTCCGGCGACGTTGACTTCCGTGATCTTCGCGTTGCGTCCCAGTACCAGGATGCCATCCCGCGAAACGTCGAGCATCGCCCTCAGGCGTTCGTCGGTATCGTCGGCAGTATCGCCTCCGGAATGGGGGATCGGCAGCGTCAGCCGCTGCATGGTGTATGTGTCGCTTTCGATGATTTGCTGGGTGGACATGCTGTCGTACCTCAGTAGCAGGCCCGGTACGCGCCATCCGGTAGGAGACTTGGGGGATTGGCCGGGGGTGACTATGTATAAAAATGCACATATTCGCGTAGAAAATAGCGCTGGGTATGGACGCTATAGTACATATAGCTCCCTTGGGGCGCTTTTGGCTCCTTTTTGCCCCTACGAGACCGCGGGCGGCCTAGTTCCCGCCCCCTTGGGCGACGATATTGCCTCCGCCGGCCGCTACGATTCCGCCATTCGCCGTCGCTATGGCCCCGGCTGATCCGGCGCTCGATGCGATGACATTGCCGCCCCCTTGCGCGACAATATTCCCGCCGCCCTGCGCCACGATATTGCCCCCGCCTGCTGCCACGATGGACGCAGTTCCCGTGGGATCGGTCGCGTTGCCGCCCCCCTGTGCCACGATACCGTTGCCATCCTGTGAGATCAGGGAATCGCCGCCATTATTGATCACATTGCCGCCGCCCTGGGCTACAATGCCATTTCCATCCTGCGATATCAGCCCACCTCCGCCTGCGCCCAGCAGTGCTCCTGGCGGGGCGAGATAAATAGTGCCAGACGGCACGAGCACAATGGCGGGCGATGTATTTACCGTGGCAAGCGCGGCACCTTCGGACAGGTGGGCCAGAAGATACTGCGCCGTGGTGGTCCCGATTACAATGCCACCAGCGGCGCCATACACCGCATTATTGCCATCGATCTCAGTAATGATTGTTCCACTTCCTTTGAGAACCGTTGCAACCGGCCCTTCGGCGACCACCGCACCACCGCCGATGTCGATGATAAACACGTCATTGGAGTTCGCCAGGAAGTAGTGAACGGGACGACCGGTGATCGAGTATTGTTCGTTCGTTCCCTGGGGCGCCGGAGCCCCTGCTGCATTGATGGCGATATCCGTGGGCGCGGTATGCAGGATAGGCAGATAGGCTGACAGGACTTCACTATTGGTATCGCTGATGGCAGTCCCCGCGCCGCCGGTTGCCTGGTAGGTGTAGGTGACAGCTACTCCTGAATGCGCGGGAATGGGGTTCCAGAAAACCTCCTCGTCCACTCCCGTTGCCGGTACATGGTTGGGGGTGTCGATAACGAAGCTTCCGCCGTACAGCGTTGTATGGTTCTCCTTTACAAAGGTGGCCCCCGCCGGCTGCTGGAATTCAAAGTTCAGGGTGCCGCTCGGGACATCGCCATAATTAAAGATCACCCACGTGATATCAAAAGT
>Ga0302319_10009002_pt1 | contig 19305 bp, 16 predicted proteins | sample Bog_T0_2_FD_203319 | JGI IMG/M metagenome (GOLD analysis project Ga0302319, IMG submission 203319) | Peat permafrost microbial communities from Stordalen Mire near Abisko, Sweden - Bog_T0_2 | ecosystem: Environmental > Terrestrial > Soil > Wetlands > Peat | place: Sweden: Abisko, Stordalen Mire... | reverse complement strand
GAAATGCACGCGGACTTGGTGCGTCCGGCCGGTGTGGATTTGCGCTTCAACAAACGTCGCGAGATTAAATTTTTCGAGAACACGCCAGCTCGTGTGCGCGGCGCGGCCGGAATCGTCGTCGCGCACGGCCATGCGTTTGCGGTGCGACGGATGCCGCGCGATGGGCGCGCGGATTTCGCCGGAGGCGCACGCCAGTTCGCCGCAGACGATGGCGTTGTAAATCTTTTCCACGCGGCGTTCGGCAAAATGTTTCGAGAGCGCGAGGTGCGTCCCGTCGTTTTTGGCGACGACGAGGCAGCCGCTGGTTTCCTTGTCGAGCCGGTGGACGATGCCGGGCCGCGCGACGCCGCCGATGCCGCTCAATTCCCCGGCGCAATGATGCAGCAGCGCGTTGACGAGCGTGTGCTCCTCGTGGCCGGCGGCGGGATGCACGACGAGTCCGGCGGGCTTGTTCAGCACCAGCAGCGATTGGTCTTCAAACAAAATATCGAGCGGCATTGCCTCCGGCTGCGCCTCGGCGGGCCGCGCCTCCGGCCAGTGGATTTCAATTTCCTCGCCGGCGCGGGGCGAGTGCGTGGGTTTGGTGGTCTGGCCGTTGACGCGGATGTGGCCCTGTTCGATCAGCCGTTGCAGCGCGCCGCGCGAGGCGGCGGGGAATTTTGTCCGCAGAAAAACGTCCAGCCGCCCGCCCGGAAGCGATTTCTCAACGGTGAAATATTCTTTACGATCTGGCATCAAGAAATTTCGTTTCTCATCTTGATTCTAACAACAGCATGAAAAATCGCCGCCACGAAAATCGCCAAAGTCCCGCCAAGGTAGGATGAATTGTGCATATAACCGGCGCAGAGAAAGCGTCGCAAATCAACAACGTTGTCCGGAATAAACCAGCCTTGGTAGTCCGCAAGATTTATACTGCGTGTTTCCCACCAGCCGTAGAGCAAGCCGCACAGCCCAAACAAAAGAGTGAAAGCAATCACGAGTGCAAATGACCACAACGTAATTTTAAGCATCCGCCGGTGGTTGGAATGAATGAAACCACATCCGCCAACCAACAAGCCAATCGGGATGCCCATCCACCATGAAGCCAGAAAGCCAACAATTGAAGCACGCGGGCGATCTGGTAAATTCATGTCCTCAAGCCCAAACTGCCGGAATTTGAATTTTGTGAAGTATTCCGGCGACACGGTATAACTGATTTGATTGTGAATTGTCCCATAAAGACCCGCCAGAACGATTGCGAGCACGACAAGCAAAATGAAGACAAGGATTTTCTTCATGTCACTTGTCACTCGACACCGGCTTCGGCGCGTGCTCGTTTTTCCAGGTGATGAGGAAAATCAGCCCGACGCCGGTGCAGATGGCGGTGTCGGCGACGTTGAAGGCGGGGAAACCGAGTTCGCCGCCGCCGCGTTGCTGGATGTAAAAGCGGATGAAATCCACGACTTCATGGCGGATCAAACGGTCGGCGAGGTTTCCCGCGATGCCGCCGAACAGCAGGCCGAAGGCAATCTGGCCGGACAATTTATCAACGTCGAAATGGTGCCGCGTGAGAAAGAGCGCCACGAAGGCGAGAAGCATGACGACGATGAGCGTGCTGTTGTTGCCGCTGAAAAGGCTCCACGCCGCGCCGGTGTTGCCCCAATGGACGAACTTGAAAAAGCCGCCGATGATGTCTTTTTCCTGGTAATCCGGAAGCGTTTTCAACACGAGCCATTTGGTGAACTGGTCGAGCGCGAGAATCACCAGCGCCAGCGCGGCGATGCGGCGGTTGGATTTCTGAAAAATGGCTTGGGCGGCGGACATTCAAGAAAGTCTAAAGTCTGAAGTCCAAAGTCCAAAGTCTAAAATGAAGCCGGCCTGATCCGACCAATGCCACGGCTTTGGACTTTGGACTTTGGACTTTGGACTTTTTCGGCTACCGTTGTCGCATGGCGTTGGCACGCATCTTGGTGGACGGCTACAGCCTGCTGCACAACTGGCGGGAACTCGCTCCCGGCGCGCCACGGCATTCGGCGCGGGCGCGGGACGAGTTGGTCTTCATCCTGACGCGCTATCACGACGCGACGGGCGAACCGGTCACGATTTTTTTCGATGGCGCGGGCGCGCCGCCGAACACGCCGGGATACGAACCCGGCGGCGCGGTGGAGGTCTTGTTTTCGCGCGCCGGGCAGACTGCCGACCAAATGATTGAGCGCGCGGCGCACCGCTTTCAGGCTTACGGCGAGGTGCTCGTGGTCACGGACGACCATGCGGAGCGTGACACGGTCAGCGGTTTTGGCGGCTCGGTGGCGAGCTGCGCGAATTTCATCCGCATGGTGGAGAGCGCGCTGACGGAATTGCAGGACGAGTTGAGAAGCCACAATCGCACGGAGCGGAACCGGTTCAAGCGCCGGCCCGACGCCACTTGAAATGAAACCGCCAAAATTTTTTCTCCGGCTCGCGCCGGTGGCGTTCGCGTTGTGCGCGGGATTTTTTTTGATGCCGGCGGGACGCGCCCAACCGGCACCGCAGGCCGCCGACAACCGCTTTTTGTTTATTTTCGACACCTCGGCGGACATGAAAAAGCGGCTGCCGGCGATGCAGGCCGAGGTGAACGAGCTGCTGGCGACCAGCATGGACGGGCTGCTGCGCGCGGGCGACAGCCTCGGCGTGTGGACGTTCGACCAGGATTTGCGCACCGGTCAATTCCCGCTGCAACACTGGAGGCCGGAAGATGCCGTGACCATTGCGTCCAGCCTCAACAAATTTGTCGGCAATCAATCTTATGCCAACGGCACCCGCTTCAACGCATTGCAGCCGCAACTGAACCAGTTGATCCAGAATTCCACGCGGCTGACGGTGCTGATTTTTTGCGACGGCGAGGATGAAATCAAGTGGACGCCTTACGACGCCCGCATCAACCAGATTTTTCAGCAACAACTGTCCGCGCAAAATAAGACGCGGCAGCCGTTTGTGCTCGTGTTCCGCACGCAATTGGGACAATACGCCGGCTGCACGATCAATTTCCCGCCCGGCATGGTGAGTGTCCCCGAATTCCCGCCTCTGCCACCGCCGCCGCCGGCACCGAAAAAAACGCCGCCGCCCACGCCAGTTGTCACGCCGCCGCCCGTCGGACAGCCACTGATCATCATCGGCACAAAAGTGGAAACCAACCGGCCGCCGGCGCCCGCGCCGCCACCGACGACAAAACCCGCAAACATGACGCCCGCAAACATCGCGCCGGTAATGCCAACGAACATTGTTCCCGCCGCGACCACGAACCCGGTCGCGCCACCGCTGCCGGCGAATCCCGTGCCGGTAATTCAAACCAATGCTGTTACCGCTTCACCCGCCAACCCGGTTGTGCCTGCCGATTCCACGCCGGTGACGACAACGAAATTCGTTTCCATTTCGCCGGCCAATCCCATGGCATCCACGAACGCGGTTACACCTCCGCCGGAACCCTCCGGCCCGGCGCACGCGGGCGCGTTCGTTATCGGCGGGGCGCTGTTGGTTGCCGCCGGAGCGCTGGCCGCGCTGGCCGTTTTCCGCAGCCGCCGGACCGACCGCGGCAGCCTCATCTCGCGCTCGATGCGAAAAGATTGAATTCCGTGCGTGACTTTTGGCCGCAACTCTGGAAAATTTCGCGGCCATGAAAGCATCCAATTTATTTTTTGCGTTGAGCGTGATTTCCAGCATCGCGCTGGTTTCGTGCGGCAAGGCTGAACCCACCAACAATCCTGCCGGCAACCAAACGGCAAACACGAACAGCACCGGCGAAGTTGCCGTGATCAACACGACGGAAGGCACGATGGTCGTCGCCTTCTGGTCGGATGTCGCGCCGAACACCGTCGCCAATTTCAAGAAGCTCGCCAATCAGGGATTTTACGACGGCACCTGTTTTCATCGCGTCATCAAGAATTTCATGATTCAAGGCGGCGATCCGCTGACCAAAGACCCAAGCAAAGAGGCCCAGTGGGGCACGGGCGATCCCGGTTACAAGATCAAGGCCGAGTTCAATGACCGCTCGCACACGCGCGGAGTCATTTCCATGGCGCGCTCGCAAGACCCGGATTCCGCCGGCTCCCAATTTTTCATCTGCCACGGCAACCCGACGTTTCTCGACCATCAATACACCGCGTTCGGTAAATTGATCAAGGGCGACGACGTGCTGGAGAAAATCGCCACGACGCCAACGCATCCGCCGGATCGCCCGGACAAACGCGTGGGCGTCATCAGCATCAAAATTGTTCCCGCCGACAGCGTGAAGTAAATTAACCGCCGAAATTTTATGAGCGAAACCGCGCATATCACCACGACCGAAGGCGAAATGGTCATTGAATTCTGGCCCGATGTCGCACCGAAGACCGTCGAGAATTTCAAGTCGCTTGCCAAAAAGGGATTTTACGACGGCACCTGTTTTCACCGCATCATCAAGGGTTTCATGATTCAGGGCGGCGATCCGCTCACCAAGGACGCGAGCAAGGAGAGTCATTGGGGCACGGGCGGGCCGGGCCACACCGTCAAGGCCGAGTTCAACGACCGCTCGCATCAGCGCGGCGTCATCTCCATGGCGCGCAGCGCGAATCCGGATTCCGCCGGCAGCCAGTTTTTCATCTGCGACGGCGACGCCTCGTTCCTTGACCGCCAATACACCGCGTTCGGCAAATTGATCAATGGCGATGACGTGCTCGCGAAAATTGCCGGCACGCCTGTCGGTTCCGGCGGTTCCGGCGAACGCAGCAAGCCGCAGAAGCGCGTGGGCGTCGTCAGCGTCAAAATTGTCGCCTCCGAAGGCGTATAATTTTATTGGCCACCGGAATGAACACCAGGACCGCTGTCAAAGTTTGGGGTGTTTTTATAGGCGACGAGCCGGAGCTTGGTTTTCGAGCGGCCAACGGGACGGAATTGAACTTCACACTAATTGCATAACGTTACCACCGATGATTCAATTGACAGCCGCCGCGCGCCTGATAACCGTGTGAAAAGAAAAACCGGAAGCGGGCCGCCCCACTTCCGGTTTTGAATTAATTCGTAGAGACGCACTGCTGCGCGTCCGGCTGGCCGGCAGGTCAGCGTTGCCTTACCGCTTCTTCGGCAGCGCGCTTGTGCCGGCATAAACGGCGTTTTTGCCGAGCAACTGCTCGATGCGCAGAAGCTGGTTGTATTTTGCCAGCCGATCCGAGCGGCTCAACGAGCCGGTCTTGATCTGGCCGCAATTTGTCGCGACCGCGATGTCGGCGATGGTTGAATCTTCCGTTTCACCGGAACGATGCGAAATGACGGCGGTGTAGCCGTTGAACTGCGCGAGTTGCACCGCGTCCAGCGTCTCGGTGAGCGAGCCAATCTGGTTCACCTTGACGAGAATCGAGTTCGCCGTGCCAGTCTCGATGCCCTTTTGCAGGAACTTCACGTTCGTCACGAACAAATCGTCGCCAACTAGCTGAATTTTGTCGCCAATCTTGTCGGTGAGTTTTTTCCAAGTCGCCCAGTCGCTCTCGCCGCAGCCGTCTTCGATGCTGACGATGGGATATTTGCCGATAAGCTTCGCGTAAAAATCCACGAGGTCGTCGCCGCTGACGGTTTCGCCGGTGCTTTTCTTGAAAGTGTATTTGGCGTTGCCGTCGTAAAACTCCGACGCCGCCGGATCGAGCGTCAGGAAAATGTCCTTGCCCGGTTTGTAGCCGGCATCCTTGATGGCCTGGATGATGGTTTCGAGCGCTTCTTCGACGCTGCCGAGCTTGGGCGCAAACCCGCCTTCGTCACCGACCGCCGTGCTGCAACCCTTCTTTTTCAGCACCGATTTCAGCGCGTGAAACGTCTCGACAATGGCGCGCAGTCCTTCGCTGAACGTCGGCAGGCCGAGCGGCATGATCATGAATTCCTGAAAATCAATCGGCGCGTCCGAGTGTGCCCCGCCGTTGATGACGTTGGCCATCGGCACCGGCAGCACCTTCGCGTTCGGCCCGCCGAGATACCGGAACAACGGCTGGCCCAGCGCCGCGGCCGCCGCCTTTGCATTGGCCAGCGAAACCGCCAGGATCGCATTCGCGCCGAGTTTCGATTTCGTCTCGGTGCCGTCGAGCTTGAGCATCGTGGCGTCCACCGTCAATTGATCGAACGGATCCAGCCCGATGAGCTTGGGCGCTATCACGTCCTGCACGTTCTTGACCGCCTTTTGCACGCCCTTGCCGCCGAAACGTTTCTTGTCGCCGTCGCGGAGTTCGATGGCCTCGTGTTCGCCGGTGCTGGCGCCGCTGGGCACCGCCGCGCGGCCCGTCGCGCCGCAGCACAACGTCACGTCCACTTCCACGGTTGGATTACCGCGCGAGTCGAGTATTTCGCGCGCCAGAATGTCTTTGATTTTAGGCATAAAATTAAAGAGCCATGATAGAAGCCGTGCGTTCCGAGTCAAGTCAGGCGTGGCCGTCCAGACAGTTATAACGAAAAGTGAAGACGAACATTAACCGCCCAATGTTCGCGTCCGGACTTTCGCGGTCCGGTTCAAATGGCTCGGCTTGATTTATTCCGCTTCTGCCATACTTTATTCAGCTTGATATATGGAATTGAACAATGAAGAAATCCGCCGTTACTCGCGGCACCTGATTTTGCCGGAAGTCGGCCTGGCCGGCCAAAAGAAAATCAAAGGCACCAGCGTGCTGTGCATCGGCGCGGGCGGGCTTGGCTCGCCCATCGCCATGTATCTCGCCGCCGCCGGCATCGGCAAAATTGGCATCGTGGATTTCGACACGGTGGATTATTCCAATTTGCAACGGCAGATTCTCCACACGGATGCGGACGTGGGCCGATCAAAGGCCGAGTCGGCGAAGGAAACCATTCACGGCATCAATCCGCATTGCGAAGTCGTCATCCACAACACGCGAATCACCAGCGAAAACGCGCTCGACCTCATCCGGCCTTACGACATCGTCGTGGACGGCACGGACAATTTTCCGACGCGCTACCTGACGAACGACGCCTGCGTGCTGCTCAAAAAGCCGAACGTTTATGGCTCGATTTTCCGTTTCGAGGGCCAGGCCAGCGTGTTCGCGCCGCATCTGGGCGGGCCGTGTTACCGCTGCCTTTATCCCGAACCGCCGCCGCCCGGCATGGTGCCGAGCTGCGCGGAAGGCGGCGTGCTGGGCGTGCTGCCGGGCATCATCGGCTGCATTCAGGCCACGGAAATTTTGAAGCTGGCCATTGGCCGGGGCAGTTCGCTCGTTGGACGATTACTGTTGTTCAACGCGCTCGACATGAAGTTCCGTGAATTGAAGCTGCGCCGTGATCCGCAATGCCCCGTTTGCGGCGAGCATCCGACCATCAAGGAATTGATTGATTACGAAATGTTCTGCGGCATCGTGCCGGAGGCGGAAACCACCGGCAACCCGGACGAAGTAACCGTGCAGGACATGAAAAGGGCTTTGGACAATCCGGCTCTCAACATAAAAGTCGTGGACGTGCGCGAGCCGGACGAATACGAAATCGCCAAGGTGGCGGGTGTGCCGTTGCTGCCGTTGAGCGAGCTGCCGAACCGTTTCACCGAACTCGACCCCAACCAGCAGTATTATTTGCACTGCAAGGCCGGTGTGCGCTCGCTGAAGGCGCTGAATTTTCTGCGGCAGCAGGGTTTCAAATACGTCAAGAGCGTCAAAGGCGGCATCACGGCGTGGTCGGATGAAATTGACCGCAACGTGCCGCGGTATTGAAATGCCGCGGCTGGGACAGAAGTCGAGACAGGCCATTTCACGGCCGAACCTGCACCCGGAAATACTGCGAGCCGGAGACGGCGTTGGTTCCAGTATAAGACATGGGGCTCGCCGAGGCTTGAAGCCAGCCGGTGAGCGGCGTCCAGTGGACGAGATCGGTTGAGTCTTCCACTTGATACAGCCGGCCGGGAGTGGTCGCCCATTGCAATTGGACGCATTGATTGGTCTGGACGGCGGCGGAAAGGAAAATAAATCTGGAAGCCGCGTTGGTGGGATTGGTGCCGGCGATGAAATTTGCGTAATCCGACATTCCATTCGCATCCATGGTTGGTGACTGGTTGGTGCTGACAACCCCAAAGTAATACCTTTCCCACGCGTCGGAAATGCCGTTGTGATTCGCGTCTATGAACGTGTAATTGCCGGTGAAGTTCAGCGTGCCGCCGGCGGCCAGCGTGTTGGTCTGGCTGGCGGGAGTTTGATAGAAGGTCACGTCGCCGAATTGCACGGCGTATTGGCCGGCGGCCAGATTGCTGATGGTGACGGAGGGCGTGACATCGGACTGGACGGGAACGAGACCAATGGGTGAGAGCGAAAACAGCGACCAGGTTCCCTGGCCGAGATTTTTTGTGATGCTGATTTCTCCGCCCGCCGCGACGCCGGTGATGCTGATGTCGTCAATTGTCCAGCCGTAGATGGTGTCGCCGAAAGCGTAAGCCTGATAGTAAAAAACGACCTGGATGGTCTTGCCGACCCACGGCGTCAGGTCGAGGGTTTCCTGCTGCCAGGTGTCGGCCACGCCGTCGCCAACGTAGGCAAAATCCACCACGAGCGGCAGATTGAGGCTGGGCGGTATGCTGCTGTTGGTGCTGACAAAGACACCGCCGTCTTCCTCATAAAAGCCAGGGAAAGGTTGCCGGCTGAAATCGTAGACGTTTGAAAAAGTGAGCGTCGCCGATTTGAGGCCGGAAAGGTCAATGACCGGGGCATACAGAAAACTGCTGGCGAGGGTGAAGTTCTGGTTGCCGTTGAGGTCGCCGCCCCAGGCATTCGTGCCATCGGCCGCGCTGTTGGCCAGGCCGTTGTGCGGCGTGCCGAGTGTCCAATTGATGTCGGAGCCATTGACCGGATCGGGCACCACCGTCCAGCCAGGCGCGCCGCTTTCCAGATTGTCGAACCACGGCGGCGTCGGCGCCTTGAGCGTTTGGAACGTGTAAAGATTTCCATGGTTGTCATCCACCGTCGTGTTGCCGGCCTGATCGGTGCTGACCACCTGGTAATAATAAATCCGGTTCGCCGAAAGTCCGCTCACCGTGACGGCGTGATTGGTCACGAGCGCGCTCAAATAGGACGCACGGTCGGGCAGCGGCGATTCGCTGTATTGCACCGACGAGTCCGCCGGCTTTGAGGTCAGCCATGTCACATTGGCGTTGTAATAATCCGTGGTCGCCGCCACTTGTGAAACGACCGGCGGCACGGTGTCAATGGTCGCGGTGACAGTCGCGTTGCTGTTGTTCAAAGAATCAAAATAAGTTGCCGTGATGATGTCGCCGTTGCGGACCAGCAGTTGATTGGTTGCCGCGTTGCCGCCCACCAGCGTGATGAAGCCCTTGAACAATCCGGGATGCGTGGTTTCGAACAGCGTCACCGTCGTCTGGTTGGTTTGGGAACTGGCGACGAAGCTGACCTGCGCTTGTCCAGTCCCCGCCAAATCCGAATCGCCGACTTCCACGGTCACCACGGCGTTGGTCGTATAAACCGTGTTGTCGAGAAAAACCACCCCGGCTCCGTTCGCGCCAGGCGCCAGGAAATTGATGATGTTCCGCAGCAGCGCCACCGCATTGTTCGGCGCGGCTCCGTTGGTTGGAATGGCATCGAACGGGAATGCCATGAACACGACGCGACCGGGACTGTCCACGCCGGTGTTGGGATAGCTCATCCCGCACGGCTTGCCGGACACCGATTCTAACGTGATCGCCGTGGCGTCGGACGACGGCGTGAACGTGTCCGAAAAATCCGGCCCATAGACATCCCCAAAACCATCATCGAAACTGGGGTAACTGCTGTAATCCAGCGTCACGTTCATGCCGCTGGCGACGGAAGCCGGCGCGCCGAGAATGGCCGGCACGCCAAAATCCTCGTCGCCTGTCGGGTCGGGTGCCGGCGGATCAGGATTCAGGATGAACCCGGCCACCTGCAGCACATTCCGCGCGAACGGCGTGCCATCCAATTGCGAGAGGATTCCCATTGACGCCATGAAGAACGAGCCGCCGCCGTTCAGGTAGTTTTGAATCATGAATTGCTGCTCGGCATTCAACGTATTGTTGGTGGCGGTCGGGTCGGGCAAGCCATCTTCGTCCACGCCGTAGTTCACTTCGTCATCGGTTATCCGCCAGATTACCACCGGGAACGGCGTCAGGTCGGCAAGCTGCGGATAGCCGCGCGCGTTCACCTTCCAGAACCCGTAACTGACACCCGCCGAAGCCAGCACGTTGGTGTAGGCGCTGTCGGGAATCACCGTCGAACCAACCGTCTCTTCCGCTGCGGTGTCGTAAGCGTCCACCAGCAGCACTGTCGGCGTAGCCACGCCGATGACAGTGAAATACGCTCCTGAATTGTTGTTCGTGGCGACGTTCCCGGCGGCGTCACCGGAAACGATGAGATAATAATAAGTCCTGCCGGGAATGAGTCTGGTCAACTTCACGACATGACTCGTCACGAGCGCCAGATTGGTGACGCCCAAATTCAGGTTGGAACTGTTCGTGCCAAAATGAACGATGGAAGTTGCCGGCTCGGTCGTCTGCCAGGTGATGGTGAGAACGCCGAGATCGGTGGTGGAGGCCACGGCGCTGATCGCGGGCGGCACGAGATCCGCCACGGCCGTTGCCACGCGCTTCGTTCCGGTCGAATCAAAATAATCCGCCTCCAAATTATCGCCGTTGGCGATCTGTATTTGCCCCGCGCCCGCAACGCCGGCCACGGTGGCGACCGCGCCGGTGAACGCGCCGTAGTTTCCCGTCGCTGGCAGCAAATTGGTCGTCCCCCTGTGCGCGGTGAGGTTCGTCACCAGCACGCTCACGGTGTTGCTGGCGGCGCGGGCGGCATCGAGCACTTCAATCTGCATGACGCCCGGCGCGGTGTAGGTTGGCCGGTCGAGCAGGATGAGTCCCGCGCCCGGTCGGGAGAGATCGCCGGACGTGACCAGCGCAAAATCCTGATCAATCGCGGGCGTGTTGGAAATTGCATCCTCCACAATCTTGCTGGCGCGCACCCGCACCAGATAATCGCCCGGCATTGGTTGTGTCAGATTAACTCCCTCGACGTTGTTAAGCTTGTCCGGTGTGGGCGCGTTCGGCACCGATTCGCCCGCGCCGAATTGGTTGCCGCGATAAAGCGTGCCGTCCGGCGCGACGACCTCCAAATCCAAATCGTTCACCAGCGCCGGCAGCGCGCCCGGAAATCCCGGCACATCCGTGTAAGCCAGCGTGATCTTCAACGGTTGATCCGAACCCTGGACAAAAATGTGCTGGGAGAAGACCTGGCCGTTGGTCAGCAACACAGTCTGATCCAAAAATTGGTAATAGCGCGGCGCGGTGTTGAGATTAGTCACGATGATGTTGAGCAAATTGATGCGCCCCCAGCCTTCGTCGTTGTTCGGGACCGGGCCGGGGCCGCCGTTGGCTTCATCCAATTCATCCGCCGAATTAATCAACGCTGCCTTGACCAGCGCCGGCGACGGCACGGCATTTGTGTGCAGGCTTTTATAATAATGCACAAAAACCGCCGCCGCGCCCCCCGCGTGCGGGCCGGACATGCTCGTTCCGCCCATATAAACATAATAATTATCAATCGCCGACCAAGCGATGGCCGCTTCGTCCGGCGCGGCTGCCGATGCCGCCGAGGCAATCCAAGTTCCCGGCGCGACCAGATCCGGTTTGATGCGTCCGTCTTCGCACGGTCCGCGGCTCGAAAAATCAGCCATCGTGTCGGGGCCGTCGGCGTAAAGGCCGTAGGTTTCCGCCAGTGTTCCCGGCGCATTTTCCGAGGCGCCGGTGGCAATCACGTTTTTGGCCGAAGCCGGGCTGTCCATGGTTGCGTAGTCGGGTCCGGCGTTGCCGGCGGAAAATTCCAGGATGTAAGGCTGGTCGCCGGGCGTCGCAGGGTCCGCATCCCGCACCAGTTCATCAAATTCTGCCGCGTCAATGTCATAGGCGCCCTGAACATCATTGCCCCAACTGTTCACGCCGATTTGCGCCCCGGCGCGAACGGCGTCTGCGGTGAGAGTATCGTCGCTGGGAAAAGGATTGACCTCGTTCGCGTCGGCGTCAAAGATTCGTTCGATGAATAAATCGGCTCCCGAGGCGACGCCCAGGCCGTATAGCCCGCCGGTGTCCGGGTCGGTCTCGCCGGTGGCGGCGTTGCCGGCGACGATGCCCGCGACGTGCGTGCCGTGACCGTAACCGTCCGAACCGTCCGCCAGGCCGCCGTAAAGTTGAAATCCCGTCACGCGCCCCCGCAAATCCGGGTGCATCGTGTTCGTATCGCCCGTGTCCAGGCCGGTGTCAGCCACGCACAACGTCACCCCCCGCCCGTCAAAACCCATTTGCTCCGTGACCGTGGGAGTGCCGACATTGCCGTCGTCGCCGCCCACGATTTTTGACGCCGCTTCGTCCACCAGTTTGCGTTTGGGCGCAGGTTCAATCCAAAGCACGGAACTGGATTGCGCCAGCGCCGGCAAATTCGCGAGATTCAATTTGCCCCGTAAAACGGCGCCCAGACGCAAATCGCTTTCGTGCTGGACGGACGAAAGCAGCGATTTCACACCGGCGATTTCCGCCGCCGTCGCCCCCGGCGAAATCAAAATACACACGTCGGCAATCTGCGCCTGACTATTCAGCAACGCGCCGCCCGCGGCGGCGGACAACCGGGATTCAATCTTGTAATCCGGTTGATAAGTCCCCATCCAGCGGACGAAGCCCAGCGCTTTGACCGAGGCCGGCGACACGTTGTCGAGTCTGGCAATGAAGGCGTCATCAGGCACATATTTGAGCAGCTTCACTCCCAATGCCTGTAGTTGCGCCCGTTCGGCGGGTTGCAAAGTGTCTTCAAACTGAATCAAGTAAAGGCCGGAAACGGGCGACTGAATCGCAGCCGCCTGTGATTGAGCCGTGATTTTCGACGCCGGCGGAGTGGTGATGAACCCGGTGCGCAGGCGGATGGTCCTGGTCTGGCCGGCGGCGGCAAAACTGGCGAAAATGAAACCTGCAATCAGCAGGTTGCAAGCGGCGCGCAACAAACCACGGGGCTTCACACAAACATAATAACCTCTGAACGGACTCCGGGCAAGCGAGCAGGAGGAATCGGACGACAATGAGCGCATCCGCGCGCCGCCCGCCTCGTAGCGCCGAATTGCAGTCGGCTGTATCGCGGATTTGGAATCCGCGAGGCGTGAACAACAGTTCAACGGCCACCGGCCAATTGGCGCGCCGCCGATTGCAAATCGGCGATACGGCAGGTTTCAAACGTGCGCTACCGGGAGCATTGTCGAGCTGTAGTTAATTTTGTGCAAAACATTTTAAGCTACCAGTCTTTATGGCGACAATGGCATATCCTCTCCCGACATTGATCCAAAGATCGCCTTCATAGACTTTCACACCCGAAATCTTTCGCGCACCCATAACTGGCGTTGCCTGTAACCCCATAATGACATTTGTAGCCCAAACCACATGGTCATCTATGTCATATAAAGTAACGGTCTCTTTCTGGAAATCTACGACAGCATATTGCTCGGTATTTGTGCCGACGATGGTTCGATAAAAACCATCAGCGACGCTGTTGGTGTCTGTGGAACCTGCAAACAACGCCGACGCGGCAAAAACCGCACAAGCCACCAATGCTGCGATAAGCGTTTTCATATCACACCTATGACACTTGAAATGGCCATTTATTAGAAGATTTGTGGCCATGACGGCAATCACCATTGCAGCCCGAAGCTGTTCGGATCCGCACTGCCTGGCTCGCTGAAATCCGCGACTGGTTCAGGAACCGGTTTTTGCCCCCGCCGCTTCGCGCAATTTTTTCAACGCTGCCAGGGCCGCGTCGCTTTCGGCGGCCTTTTTGCTTTTGCCGGAACCGCGCGCGAGTTCCACGCCGTCGTGATGCACAGTGCATTCAAACACGCGGTCATGATCCGGCCCGGTGGCGGAAATGGTTTGATACTTCGGCGCGTGCGGCGAGCGTGTTTGCAGCAGTTCCTGCAGCTCGCCCTTCGGATTTTCAATCGTCGGCAGCACGCTCAATTTGCCGAACGCCGGGCTGAATTCGCGCAAAATGAATTCCCGCGCCGCGTCAAATCCGCCGTCCAGAAAAATCGCGCCGAGCAGCGCCTCGAACGCGTCCGCCAGCGTGGACGCACGCTCGCGCCCGCCGTGCGTCGCCTCGCCGTGACCCAAAATCAAATGCGCGCCGAGTCCGAGCGCGCGGGCGTGCTCGGCCAGCGTGCGGCAATTGACGAGCTTGGCGCGCGCCTTCGTCAGCGGGCCTTCGTCGAACGCGGGAAATTTTTCATACAACTCGCGCGTCAGCACCAGTTGCAGCACCGCGTCGCCGAGGAATTCCAGCCGCTGATTGTGCGCGGCAGGCACGCCGCTTTCGTGCGCGACGGACGGATGCGTGAGGGCGAGGCGCAGCAGATTTTCGTCCCGGAATTTATAGCCGAGACGGTCTTGAAATGCGGCGAGGTCGGACATGGATTAACCGGGGAACATTCAACATTCAACATTCAACTCCGAACATCCAACGGGTGCCGCGCTGCCGACAGATTCGGCGTTGAGCGTTGAATGTTGAATGTTGGTTGTTTTCAATTTTGTGCCAGCGGCTGATTTTCCGGCGCGGGAACTGTTTCCGTTGCGCGACCCGGCGTTTCAATCGGGATTTGCGGCGGGTTCAGGCCGTGTTCGAGCAACGCGGCCACGTCGCGCTGGACGGCTTCGAGTTGATCCAAATGCAAATCCGGGTCGGCGATGGTGAAAATATCTCCCGTCCCCGGCTGCTCGTAAATGAACACGCGTTTTCCGTCGCGGACAATTTGCTCCCTCACCTTGAGGATGCGCTTGCGTTCGAGCATGACGGCGAGGATGAACGCGGCGGGCGCGTAGCGCGGATCATTTTGCTCGATGAACTTGCGCAGCAGCGTCTCGGCGGTTTCCTTCTGGATGGCGTCCACCACCGGCGGCGGCACCTCGAATATTCCCTGCCAGTGCGAGATAAAGCCCTTGCGCTCGCGCGCACCGTCGCTGAACTGGCTTTGCCAGCAGGCTTCGCAAATGTCCATGCGGCGCAAATTTTCCGCGTGCTCGTCAAAGAGCAGCGTGTGCAGCGGCTGTTTGTCCGCAAAGGGCCGGGCGCACGACTCGCACGCCGACGCGCGGGACTGGATGTTCCATTCGTTCATGGGCGCGGGAATTTTGACACGGATTGCACGAATTGACACGGATAAAAAATTGCTGATTGCACGTCGGGAATCTGTGGAAATCCGTGAAATCCGCGTCTCACCCGGCGAAATCGAAATCCGAGCAGCTCATGAAATAATGGCAGCGCGGACAGCGCAGCTTGCACTTCTCGTTGATCAACTCATGCCCGCATTGCGGGCAAAACCGCCAGTGCTCGCCGGAATTTTCGGGCAATGCTGGGCAGTTCTCACTCGGATTATGAGATGACTCGACATTATTGGCAGACGCCGATTTTGGCATATTTGTCGTCAAACATTCATTTCGCTAAAGATAAAATGCCTTGAACTTTTACATAAACACCGGGCACTGAATTCGTCCACGGAAATTTTACTCGGTAGTCATGAGCCTCTTGAATGTAAGTTGGAATCCCATTCTGTCCGTTTTTGAAGTCCTCGTCACTGCCCGCTGTCGCCAGCAAACTGCCGTCGAGACTTTTTTCAAGCATTTCCATCCCATCAACAGATTTACCTTCACGAAACTGCGTCAAAATTAATACTACGCGATCTAGTTCTTGAGCATGATCAATATGATGCCAGTAAAGGTAGGAGTGCATCCATGATTTGCTCATTGTTTCTTTGGTTTGATTACAACCCAGAAAATATCCACCAACGAACGCAAGTGAAACAACCAAAACAATTATCAGCTTCATTTTCATAAGCGTATTCAGTTTTATGTATTGCCCATCAATATTTACTGCGTCCTTCCAAACTTTTTCTCCAGCTCGCGGTAATTCATTTCAATCAGCGTCGGGCGGCCGTGCGGGCAGGTGTAGGGCATCGCGCGGCGGCGCAAATCCTCGACAAGGTTTTCCAGCTCCGCTTGATTTTCGCAATTCTTCATTTCACTTTAATTTTCTTTCAGCAAACTTTCCGGCAGCGCGGTCAGTTCGGATTTCGTGCCGTCAGGCCGCCAGACTATTCTGCCGTCGCCAAGCATTTTCAGGATGACGCCGCTGGTCGAGCCGCGCAGGGTTTTCACGCGGTCGCCGGGTTTGAATTCAGCAGATTTACAGAGGCTTTCAATTATTTCCGTCATGCTTTTCAGATCAAGAACGCCGGTGATGAAGTGGGCGGCGGCGGACGAAACTTCTTTTCGGCGATGAAACGGGAGATTGTGGAACAGCGCTGTTGCCAGAGCGCGGCCAATTTCTGCAAAGGTGTTTCCGTTGAAGAAAAGAAACGGTGCGCGGCGATGGCAGGATTGGAGAAATTGAAAAGTTGCCAACAAGGTCAACTCGGACGCGCGGCGCTTTTCCCATTCTTCCGCAACCGCCGCATAAGTTTCCGGGTTAATGCCTCGCTGTGCGCGGCCTCGTTCGCAGAGTCCGCCATTGATCTGGGTGACAGATGGCCAATCCCAGTTTTGGAGAAACTTGGCTCGGCTTTGTAACGGTGCTGGTTCGCCACGGCTTCTTCCAGAATGTCCGCCGCCGTCAGATGTTCCAGCAAATCGGTTCGCAGCTTCATCGCTCATAATTTAACTCCGTTGTTGAAATTGGCAACCCGGCAATTACCGGCAACGGCAAAATGAAATCATTGCGTCCTTCCAAATTTTTTCTCCAGTTCCCGGTAGTTCATTTCAATCAGCGTCGGGCGGCCGTGCGGGCAGGTGTAGGGCATCGCGCAACGGCGCAAATCCTCGACGAGATTTTCCAGCTCCGCGCCGCCGAGCGGGTCGTTGGCCTTCACCGCGTGGCGGCAGACGGTCTTGGCCACGGTGTGTTCGCCCAGCCGCGCCAGGTTCACCTCGCGTCCGGCGGCGCGCAATTCGTCCACGAGATCAAAGACAAACCGGCGCGTGTCCGGCACCTTCACGAATGGCGGCAGCGCATCGAGCAGGAACGTCCGCTCGCCAAATTCGCTCAAGCCGACGCCGAGCCGGGTCAGCACGGCAAGCTGCCCGCGCAAAAACTGGGCGTCGCGCGGCGGCAGTTCAATCGTCTCCGGCAGCAGCAATTTTTGCGATGGCGCTGAGCCGTTTTGCTCCAGCCGCGTCAGCATTTGCTCGAACAAAATCCGTTCGTGCGCCGCGTGCTGGTCCAGCAGCACCAGGCCGCGGTCGGATTCGAGCAGGACGTAAAGTCTGCCGATGACGCCGACGAGGCGCAAAGGGACGTTGAGCAGCGGAGTGGCGCTGGAAGATGGAAGTTGGGAGATAGCAGATGGGGAAGCATCCGCAGATTTCGCCGATGGCCCGGATTGCGGCGAGGATGGAGGATGGAAGAAGGGGGATGAAACTACATTTTCGGCAGCCGCCGGGGACGCCGGCGGGAAGCCGAGTTTCGACAGCGCCCGCGCGACGGGTGAAGTTTGAGATGGAATCGCCGGCGACGGCATTAATTTCTCCGGGAAATTCGGCAGCGCGGGCGCGGAAGCTTCCGGCGACGGTTGAAGCTCCGCCTGCTCGACGGCTTTGGACTTTGGACTTTGGACTTTGGACTCCTGCCCATGAAACGCGAGCAGCGCGTCATGCACGGCTTGCGCGACGAGCTTGCGGATTTCAAACTCGCGGTGGAATTTCACCTCGCGCTTGGCCGGATGGATGTTCACGTCCACGGCGGCGGGATCAATTTCCAGAAAGAGGCAGCAAACCGGGTAGCGGCCTTTCATCAGCGAGGTGTGGTAGCCCTCGATGAGCGCGTAATTGATGCCGCGATTTTCCACCGGGCGGCGGTTGACGAAAACAAACTGGCCGTCGCGCGTCGCGCGCGAGACGCCGGGCGAGCCGATCAGGCCCCAGATTTGTATTTGCGATTTGCGATTTATGATTTCGGATGTTTCCGGCAGGGCAGCCTCAAAGGAAATTTCCGCTTCTTCAGGCCGAAAATTTTCTTCGAGCGACGCGGAAAAATTCACGGACAGAAGTTTTTCATCGCCGAGCAGGGCGCGGAAACGTTCGCGCAGCGCCTCGATGCGGTTGGACGTGGCCGCGCCGGATTTGACGGCGGCCAATTGCCAGACGTTGCGCCCGTCCTTGACGAAGGTGAATGCAACTTCGGGAAACGCCAGCGCGGCGAGCGTGAGGTAATGCTGGATGTGCGCGGCTTCGGTTTCTTCCGTGCGCAAAAATTTCCGGCGCGCGGGCAGATTAAAAAAAAGCTGCCGCACTTCGACGCTCGTGCCAGGCGCGCTGCCGGCGGCCTTGACCTCGGCAATCGTGCCGCCGTTGACAATGATTTGAGTGCCTTCAGGTGAAATATTTTCGCGTTCGCGCGTGGTCAGCATGAAACGGCTGACGCTGGCGATGCTGGGCAGCGCCTCGCCGCGAAATCCCAGCGTGGCGATGGACGCCAAGTCCTCGGCGCGTTGAATTTTGCTGGTGGCATGGCGTTCGAGGCAGAGCAGTGCGTCGTCGCGGCTCATGCCGAAGCCGTCGTCGGTCACGCGGATGAGGCTGCGCCCGCCGGCGCCGATTTCGACGGTGATTTTCCGGGGATCGGCGTCGAGGGAATTTTCGACCAGCTCCTTCACGACGCTGGCGGGGCGCTCGACCACTTCGCCGGCGGCGATCTGGTTGGCGACCTGTTCGGAAAGGAGGCGGATGCGATTCATGCGTTTGCGTGAATTGTTGGATCGTTAAGCCGTTGCATCGTCGGAGCAGTTTGTCGGCAGTCGGCTTGCGATGCAACCCTTCACGATTGATTGCGGAGCAACGATTGTTTTGCCAGCGGCACCGAGAAACAAACGATCGCGCCTGAATTGGCTCGTTGCGCATGACACGGGGAATGGCGGGAGCGGCGGGGCTCGAACCCATGTCGCTTTGCGCGTGTTTTCGTTTCACCGCATTAACATTGATGAATTTTCATGTCGAAAATCTCGGCTCACGAACCAAAACGCATCAACATGAGATTTTCCAGTCAGGAATTGTCAGGAACTTTTCTGACTGCTGACAGCCCGGCTTCACCGAGCCGGCACTTGCGCTGCTCGCCTGGCGCTGACGCGCCCCTGGTCGCCCATCGGCTCGCTGGCGCCAAGTGTCGGCACGGTTGGGTCTTGACGCCTTCCAATCCCCAGACCGTCCACCGTCGAAAGCCATCGTGTTGTTTGATCTGCCCAAAGCGGGGTTCGATGATCCGGGAGCGTTGTTCCCAGAGGGCGCGCCAGTCCGGGTCT
>Ga0302319_10008999_pt1 | contig 19312 bp, 19 predicted proteins | sample Bog_T0_2_FD_203319 | JGI IMG/M metagenome (GOLD analysis project Ga0302319, IMG submission 203319) | Peat permafrost microbial communities from Stordalen Mire near Abisko, Sweden - Bog_T0_2 | ecosystem: Environmental > Terrestrial > Soil > Wetlands > Peat | place: Sweden: Abisko, Stordalen Mire... | reverse complement strand
ATCATGAATCACTGGCGCCAGTCCTGGCTTCCGTGGAAGGACGAGGCCAGGGTGCGGTTCGAGGCGGGCAAGCGCTACCCGATCCGGATTGAGTGGACCAAGGACACCGGCGCCCCGACATTCCACTTCAAGTGGAAGACCCCGTCTCCCTCCACCGACACTTCCATCTGGTCCGAGTCGGGCGCAGGGATCGACTACTACTTTGTCTACGGCCCCGCGATCGACGATGTGATCGCCGGCTACCGGCACCTCACCGGGCCGGCCCCGATGATGCCCCGGTGGGCCTTCGGCCTCTGGCAGTCGCGCCAGCGCTACACCACTGCCCAGGAGAGCCTCGATATCGTGAAGGGGTTCCGCGACAGGCAGATCCCATTCGATAACATAGTCCAGGACTGGTTCTACTGGCCGCGCACCGGCTGGGGCTCACACGAATTCGATCCGGACCGTTTTCCCGATCCCGCTGGCTGGGTCGATGCAATCCACGCCCTGCACGCGCACGTGATGATCTCCGTCTGGCCCAAGTTTTACTCGGGAACCGCCAATTTCAACGAGATGAAGTCCAGGGGCTTTCTCTTCCAGCCGAACCTCGACGAGGGGTTGAGGGACTGGGTGGGCCTGCCGTACACCTTCTACGACGCCTTCAACCCCGACGCGCGGCATCTCTTCTGGAACCAGGTGAACCAGGCCCTGTTCAGCAAGCATGTGGATGCGTGGTGGCTGGACGCCTCGGAACCGGACCTGCTTTCCGCGCCCACCTACGACGGCCTGCGCAAGCACATGATATCTCCCGCAGGCGGCTCGGTGGCCCCGGTAATGAATGCCTACCCGCTGGTCCACAGCGGCGCGGTGTACGACGGGCAGCGGGCCGCGTCCCCCGACCAGCGCGTGTTCATCCTCACGCGGTCCGGATTTGCCGGGCAGCAACGCTACGCGGCTGCGGTGTGGTCGGGCGACATTTCCTCGACCTGGACGGCGATGGGCAAGCAGGTCCAGGCCGGCCTGGATTTCTCGCTCTCGGGCGAGCCCTACTGGACCATGGACACGGGCGGGTTCTCCGTACCGGCGCGGTTCGCGTCGAAGTCGCCGACGCCTGCAGCCAGGGCGGAGTGGCGCGAATTGAACGCCCGCTGGTTTGAATTCGGCACGTTCGTCCCCCTGCTAAGGGTCCACGGTGAGTTTCCCTTCAGGGAGATGTGGCAGTTCGGCGGGGATGATTCGCCCACGTATTCGGCCCAGCTGAAATTCGACCGCCTGCGCTATCGGCTGCTCCCCTACATCTACTCGACGGCGGGAGACGTCACCCAGCGGGGAGGCACGTTCATGCGCGCCTTGGTCATGGACTTTCAGAACGACCCCAAGGCCCGGGAGGTGACGGACCAGTATCTCTTCGGGCCTGCGCTCATGGTCAGCCCGGTCACGGCCTATAGGGAGCGAAGCAGGCAGGTGTTCCTGCCCGCAACGACCGGGGGCTGGTACGACTTCTGGACCGGCGCCGCCCTGGCGGGCGGACAGACCGTCGATTCCCCGGCCCCTTTCGGCGCCATTCCCCTGCACGTCAGGGCGGGTTCCATCCTTCCCTTCGGCCCGGAACAGCAGTACGTCGGGGAAAAGGCCGTGGATCCGATCACCCTTTACGTGTACGCCGGGGCGGATGGGGCCTTCAGCCTCTATGAGGACGACGGCCTGAGCTACGCCTATGAGACGGGGGCCTTTTCCAGGATTCCGATCACATGGGACGATGCCAGTGGGAAGCTCACAATCGGGGCACGGGAGGGCTCATTCCCCGGCATGCTGGCCGCCCGGGACTTTCAGGTCGTTCTGGTCGCTTCGGACCGTCCGGTCGGATTCTCATTCGTTCCGGCCCCGGTCAAGACGGTGCATTACTCCGGCGCGCCCCTCTCCGTGCCGATCCGCCAGTTGTGACGAATCCGGGGCCGCCTGGGCTTCAGGCCGCCTCGCTAAAGTCCTCGGAGAGGCCTGGCGCTGTGGGAAACCGGAGAACCTCCGAGCGGGCTGCCACCCTTCGCGGATGGTCCGCGTAGTCGGCGAGCAGGATAAGGAGCATTCCGGCCACCACGGTGGTGCCGGCGGCCGCGGCTGCGCCGAGGGTCGAGTAGGCCGCGAGGACGGCGGTGAAGGAGGCGAGAAGGAGGATGTTGTTTTTCATGGGTGTGGATCTTGTTGCCATGAAAACACGCCTCCTGGCTGAAAGTTGCAGCCGGCCCAAAAAAACCGCCCTCAATAGTGGGGCGGGCGCTCCTCGGGCTCCCCGTCCTCTGCTTGGCTCTCCTCCCCAAGCTCCTCGCGAAGAGCCGCTATCTCGCGCCGCAGCCGCCGGATCTCCTCGCCCAATTCCGCCATGGCCCTGTCCTGCTCCCCCACGTGGCGCTCAAGCCACTCATACCGAGCCTCGAGGTTGATCAGCCTTTCGTCGCCCATGCCTCATCGGTATTGGCGGATCGTCCCCGCGTCAAATGCCTTGGCCAGCCGGTTCGGTCGGCGCTTGCGTCGGAAACCGGAAGGATTAGACAGGCGTCACCGACCCACCCCAATGAAAACACCTCTTGCCTTCGCCATTGCCGCCCTGCTCCTGATCGCCCCGAGTCTCTTCTCGCAGGAGAAGTCGGGCCCCGGGTTCGACGCAGTTGGCGAAAGGGCCCTCCAGGCAATGCAGGTCAGGGCCGTCGAACTGAAGGTCAAGGGAGTCGCGATGGTGGCCTATGCCGAGGGAGGGAGCGTAACGTCCTGGTCGTCCAAGATGGTCGTCGTCGGGAACCTAACCAGCCGCCCGTCGCAAACCAGCAAGGGTAACAATTTTCTTGGAATCGTCTATACCAAGGCCGCCGAAATGGCCGACACCTTGAAGGACAGCGGTAGCGGGATCCGCCCTCCGTACACGGGAGAGTTCGGCTGGCAGGGCGGCGTTTGCGCCAAGGGCCGGACGGGGATACTCATCGCCGCGTTCAGCGGCGGCCGCTCGGAGGACGACGTGAAGGTCGCCCAGGCGGGCCTTGGAATCCTGTTGGGATCTCTCTGATTCTCACCGGAGGGCATCAGGCCAACCTTCACCCATGGCTACCCTGAATCCCTTCCCGGCGGCCGATCCATCCCTCGAAGAACGAATACGCGGGATCGGCCTGGGGTTGTTCTCGCGCATGGAAAGCGCCCCGGCCCCGGCGCTTTTCTCGAAGAAAGGCGTTTACGGGCGGCTCATGGATTGGGCCATGCAGGACCCTGCGTTCAAGACCCAGCTCTTCCGATTCGTGGATGTCCTGCCCTCGCTCGGCTCCTCGGCCGAGGTCGTCCGGCACCTTCAGGAGTACCTCGGCGACCGGGCCGTGGAATTGAACCCGGCGATGAAGGCCGGGCTCGCCGCCTCCTCGTTCGCGCCAGCCCTGGTTGCAGGTCCGGTCAAGGCCAACGTGGTGGCCATGGCACGCCAGTTTGTGGCAGGCGAGACCCCGCAGGACCTGCTTCGGCGCATCAAGGAAAACCGATCGACGGGGATGGCGACGACAATCGACCTCCTGGGGGAGATGGTCGTGAGCGATGAGGAGGCCGACGTCTTCCTGCAGAGAAACCTCGGCGTACTCGGGACGGTTTCCAAGTTCCTGGCCGAGGCCGGGGAACCCTGCTTCAGCGATATCGGGGCCGAGGGGCCCATTCCCCGGCTCAACCTCTCCGTCAAGATCTCGGCGCTCACCCCCGAAATTCACCCCTCCGATCCGGAATTGTCGGTGGCCGTGCTGAGGGACCGCCTCCAACCGATCCTGAGGCGGGCGGCCGAGGTCGGGGCCTTCATCAACCTCGACATGGAAAGCTACCAGCTGAAGGACCTGACGCTCGCCCTTTTCAAGTCGCTGCTCGCGGACGAAGGCCCCCAGCCCATGCTCGGGATTGCAGTTCAAGCCTACCTTCGCGATTGTGAAGCCGACCTCCGCGACCTTCTCGACTGGGGTCGCGCAAGGAAGCGCCGCTTCGGTGTCAGGCTGGTGAAGGGAGCCTACTGGGACTACGAGACCATCCTCGCTCAGCAACGCGGCTGGCCCGTGCCAGTCTGGTCCCGCAAACCCCAGAGCGATGCAAATTTCGAAAAACTGTCGCTCCTTCTTCTTGAGTCGCTCGATGTCGCCATGCCGGCGTTCGGCACCCATAACGTGCGGTCCTGCGCGCACGCCATCGCCCAGGTCGAGCGCCTGGGAATCGACCCAAGGGCAATGGAGTTCCAGGCCCTGTTCGGGATGGCGGATGAACTCAAGTCTGCCCTGATCCAAGGGGGCTACCGGGTCCGGGAGTACTGCCCTGTCGGCGAGCTCCTTCCCGGGATGGCCTACTTTGTCCGAAGGCTCTTGGAAAACACGAGCAACGAGGGATTCCTGCGCGCAAAGCACACGGGCGCGGCCAGCCGGGAGGAATTGCTCCGCAATCCCGTCGACTTGATCGGGACGGCTCCCGAGCTTCTGGCCCGCCGTGCCCCGGCGCCCGGGGCCTTCGTCAACGCGGCCAACACGGACTTTACCCGGGCCGGGTCACGGGACAGGATGCGAGCCGCCCTCAAGTCCGCGGAGGGCCGGCTAGGCCGACGATGGCCGCTTGTCATTGGTGGCAGAAAGATCGCGAATCGCGAATACGTTTCTTCCGTCAACCCGGCAAGACCGGCCCAGGTCGTCGGGTTATGGGCCCGGGCGACCGTGAAGGATGCCGACGATGCCGTCGCCGCCGCGCGCTCAGCCTTCCCTTCCTGGAGCGCAAGGCCGGCCTCGGAGCGGGCCGGGATTTTTCTCCGGGCAGCGGAGATCATGGAGGAGCGGCGCTTCGAGCTGAATTCCCTGGAGGTACTGGAGGCCGCAAAACCATGGTCCGAAGCGGACGGCGACGTCAGCGAGGCCATCGACTTTTGCCGCTTCTACGCAACCGAGATGATCCGGCTCGACCGCGGCGCAGTCACCCAGGCGGTTCCCGGCGAACGTTGCATCCAGGAATGGATCCCAAGGGGCATCGCCGCCGTGATCGCCCCCTGGAACTTTCCGCTGGCAATCCTGTGCGGGATGACCGCTGCCGCTGCAATTGCCGGCAACGGGGTGGTCATGAAGCCCGCGGAGCAGACGTCGGTGCTGGCCGCAGTCCTGATGGACATCCTGACCGAGGCGGGGCTGCCTCACGGCGTGGTCAACTACCTGCCGGGTTTGGGCGAGGAGGTCGGCGCCCATCTGGTCGCGCATCCAGGGGTCGAAATCGTTGCCTTTACGGGATCGCGCACCGTGGGTTTGAAAATTTGGGAGACGGCTGCACGCGCAATGCCCGGCCAGGCAAACCTGAAAAAAGTCGTGTGCGAAATGGGCGGCAAGAACGCCCTCATTATTGACGATGACGCCGACCTGGATGAGGCGATCCCCGCCGCGTTGGCCAGCGCATTCGGGTTTTCCGGCCAAAAGTGTTCCGCCCTTTCCCGGCTCATTGTCCTCGGCGGGGTCTATGACCGCTTCGTCCAGAGATTCACGGCGGCCTGTGCGAACCTTCCCATAGGAGATCCGTCGGAGCCCGGCACTGTCGTCGGACCTGTTATCGACGCAGAGGCGCAGCAGAAGATCCTTGACATCATCGAGAAAGGAAAGAAGGAGTCAGTCCTCGCATTTCAGGCGATTCTGCCCGAAAGCTTGGTCTCGAGCGGGGGCGCCTACGTCCCGCCAACCGTGTTCAAGGACGTGGATCCGACGAATACCGTAGCCCGCGAGGAAATTTTCGGCCCGGTTGTGGCAATTCTCAAGGCAACGAACCTCGACCAGGCTTTCTCGATCGCGAACGGAACCGACTATGCGCTCACCGCAGGCCTGTTTTCCCGCAGCCCCACCGCGCTCGCGCGTGCCCAGCGTGAACTGCTGGCCGGAAACATCTACCTCAACCGGGGCATCACGGGCGCCATCGTCGAACGGCACCCCTTCGGCGGCTTCAAGCAGAGCGGAGGCGGCACAAAGGCCGGCGGCAAAGGCTACCTCGAGAACTTTCTCTTTCCCAAGGTGATAGCTGAAAACGTCCTGCGCCGAGGGTTCATACCGCCCGACTCCGACGCGGCCTCTTAGCCCTCGATCAGCGGGCTTGCCCGCGCCCCGGCCCGCTGGCAAGACTTCCCGCCGCCATGGCCACGCCCCCAGCTTCAACCGGCGCCAAACTCCGACAGTACGTCTATGTCCTCCGTCTTGTGCCCAGGTTGTTCGAGGATTCTGGCTGGACCTCGGACGATGGGGCTGCAGTGAGCCGCCACCTCGAATATTTGAGAACTGCTGCCGACAAGGGACAGGTACTGTTGGCCGGCCGGACGAGCGAGCCGAAGGACAAGACCTTCGGGATCGTTGTATTCGAGGCGGCGGACGATGCCGCGGCGCGCTCCTTCATGGAGTCTGATCCCACGCTGCCCGCTGGAGTCATGACGGCAGAATTGCATCCCTATTCCGTCTCGGTCCTTCGGAAGGAGTGACCGACTGGAGACACTTGTACCTGTCCCTAATTGTTCCCGCTCCCTTTCTAACCTGTCCCTTGTTCATGTCCCTTGTTCAATTCTAACCTAACCTGTCCCTAGTTCGAAAGCTCATCATGAAAAAACTCCCCTGCTTCCTGGGTCTGGCCGCCGTCGCCTTCGTCCTGGCGGGTTGCGTTGGTCCTTCCGGCCCCGCCTACAGCTCGGTCAAGGACACGCTGCCCCCCCTAAAGGAGGCTACGGCGCGCCTCTTCATCTACCGCCCAGATTTAATCGGGTCGGTGGTCGTTCCGGCCGTAAAGATCGACGGCACCGAGGCCGGGCAGGCCGTGCCGCACGGATTTTTCTACGTGGACCTTCCCGCCGGCAAGTACGAGGTCTCGACGGGCTGGCACGACGAGGAGATCATTCACGTTCGCCTGGCGGCCGGGCAGGTCAGGTACGTGCGCCTGAAGTTCACACCATCCCCGTTCGGGCTGTATCTGGATCCGAGCATCGTCGACGACCAGACCGGGCAGAGCGAAATCGCCGACTGCGGCTGGGCCAAGCGCTGGTAGGACCGTCAATCCCGGCCGGTACCCACCAAGGGAATAACTCCGGACCAAGCCCCTACTCGACCAACTTCTCAATCTGCCCGTAGGCATCGTCGCCTTCGGCAATCAGCTTTCCGTCGGGTCCGAAAATCTTGAAGTGCGGGATCGACTGCAGACCGTACTGCTGGGCAACCGGCGACGACCAGTCGATGGTCTTCACGTCAGGGCGGTTGATATCGATGTCGACGACCGCGATTTCGGGGTGCGTCTCATGGAGTTTCTGCATCTTCGGCGCGATGGCCCGGCAGGGCGGGCAGTATTCGCTATGGAAGTCAAAAATGGTGGTCTTCCCGGGCACGAGGTAATCCGAAAGCTGGACCTGCTGGCCACCCAGCACCTGGACGGGCTCGGGCCCTTTGGTATGGGTGCCATCCGCCAGAGCAGAGCCGGGAGCCGCCAGAGCGGCCGCAAATGCGATAAGGGAAACAAAGCTTAGGGTGCGCATGATGCCCGAAACCCTATCATGTGCCCGCATTTTGGCAAGTGTCGGGCCGATGGATAACCTGTCCCTTGATCAGGATCCAAAAGCCAGGTGCGCGCCGAAGGCCAGCACGCCAAGCCCGACTGCGCCGCACAGGTAGGTCGCCATCTTGGCGCCGCCGGCATTTCGCAGGTAGACGTTCTCGCCAGTGAGCGCAGCTTCGGCCCGGGCCGCGCGAGCCGAGAAAAACGTCTTGCACGCGAGGAAGAGCTTGAGGCCGGCGCTGCCGACAAGCAGGGCAAACACGAAGTAGGCGGGGCCGTCCGTCCTATCCTGAAGCGACGCAAGAAGCCGGGCGTCCAGCAGCAGTATGACCAGGATGTTGAGCATCGCGTAGATCGATGCCCTGCCCGCAATAAGCTGCACGGACCGCTCGGAGGCCGTCAGTCGGGTCGGATCGTCGACGGTGACCACGACATGGGCCTCCGGATCCGCCGGATCCTCCGACGGGGACTCGGAGGAAAGGGGGAAGGGCGCCCTCCAAGCCGCCCATACCGAAGGCACGGACGCCACCATGACCACCAGGAAGAAGGTCGAGAAGCCCAGGCGCTCGGCAAGCGGCCCGGAAATCATGTTGGTCGGCACGAGCACAAGGTTCATGAGTGCGGTCGCAAACGCATAGTGGGTCATCGTGCAGCGCCCCGGGGCAAGCTGCTGCATCATGTAGATCATGTTGCCGACGAACCCGAACCCATAGCCGAACTTCTCGATGCTGACCAGGGTCGCCGTCTCAAGGTAGCTTACGCCGTGTCCGGCGGCGGCCGACTGGCTCAGGAACACGTAGGTGAAATGCGGAATATTCAGGCAAACGGCGAGGATCGCGAGGGACCTCGCCAGGCCAACCCGAGAAACAAACAAGCCGCCCAGCAGTCCGCCGATGATCAGGAAGAGGGTCCCCCAGATGGCATCGATGCCGCTCACCTGGCCGGCCGTCCGGCCGAGGCCGCCCTTGCTCACGGCCGACTGGAGGAACAGCTGACCCTCCATGAGTATGAGCCCCTCTCCCAGGCGATAGAGAAAAACGAAGGCGATCATGCCCCAGAACATCCTCTTGTGGAAAAAGCTCACCGCCGTGCCCAGAAAGTCGTCGACGACCTCCCTCACCCGTTCCGGCCTCTGGGAGATGCCGCCTGACGGCAGTGCAAAGAAGTGCACCGCGGCGAGCGCGACCATCGCCCCGGCCCCCGAGACCATCACCACGGCCCACATCAACTTCTCCGGCCAGTGAAGGGCGACCTTGACCTGGTCGAGGACGTAGATCAGCACGCCCGTCGCCAGGACCTTTCCCAAGACCCAGAAGGTGCTCTGGACCCCCGCAAGGCGGGCCTGGACGGGCTTCGTCAGCGAGACCAGGTAGATGCCGTCGCCGCATATGTCCTGGGTGGCCGAGGCAAACGACGCCACCCAGAAGAGGCCGATGCTGATCCGGAAAAAGCCGGACATCGGCAGGGTCATCGCGATGGCCCCAAACAGCACGGCGAGCAGGAGCTCCATCGAGAGCACGAAAAACTTCTTCGTGCGGTTCATGTCGAGGAACGCCGCCCAAAGGGGCTTCAGGGACCATGCAACCCCGATGCTGCCAAGGGCGACCGTGATGTGCCCGTCGGTGTAGCCGAGCGACTTGTACATCCGCGCGGCCGTGCCGCCCATGATGACGTTGAAGGGAATTCCCATCGCCAGGTAAAGCGAGGGCACCCACAGGAGCGGGTGGAGGACGGACTTGGGGCGGAGTCGCATGGCGCGCCGAAATCCTGGACCCTACTGGACTCGAACCAGCAGCTTCCCTTCTGCAAGCGGTTGTTGAATCGGGCAGTTGGAGATTCGGTCAGGGTGCGAAAACACAACCTGGCGCACAAGAACTTTCGGAACTGGCGGAACTCATCAGGGCGTGGCCGAAAATCGCCCCTGAAATCCGTTCGGCGATCTTGACCCTGGCTCGCAGCGCGAAGGGAGGAGCCAAATGAACGCCGGCGGCTTGCACCCCCCCACCCATACGCCATCGGATTGTGCCCTGGGGACGATTCCCGGGCGGGAGGAAGGCCCTTCCTGTGGACCATCATCATCTGCATTAAGGGCCGAAGGCCCCCAACCGGGGCCGGTGGATGGGGCGCGCCCGCGCCGCAGGCGCGGTGCGCCCCGCCCCGGCCCCCTTGGCTTCTCCTCCCATATCTGAAACTTTTGAGCGATCCAGGGGCCTCCCCGACCACCCAAAAACTTAACAAGTATCAGCGCGACCCCTTGGATCGGTTCCACGCAACACCCATGCAAACCGCACGATGTATCCATCTTCCAATTCGGATGGAATCATGGCAGTACGGTTGAATCCGGGGGCTTATACGATCATCGTAAGCGGCGCGAACAACTCCGTTGGCACGGGCCAAATCGAGATCGAGGAATTCTAGCGGTATGCATCAGTAGAAGGTTTCCATTGAACAGCGTGACCCACAGTCCCGTTCAGGGCTTGGCAAGTCGCCAGGCGTTCAAGCCGTGCTCGATCCGGTTTGTAGTGGGGTGGGTCACGCTTTCCGCCATCGGACCGCCTTTGTTCGCCCAGACGAATTATACCCCCTACCAAGTCTCCACGTATGCAGGGGCGGCCGGCCGCTCAGGGTCGTCGGATGGAACGGGTTCCGGTGCGCAATTCTTTAGCCCCCACCAAGTCGCCCTGGACGCGAACGGAAATCTTTACGTGGCCGATGCCCTCAATTGCACGATCAGGAAGATTGCGCCGGGCGGCGTTGTGACAACTATCGCGGGAACACCCGGCGCTTCCGGTAGCGCAGATGGGCCTGCCACCATGGCGCAATTCAACCTTCCGTGGGGAGTGGCCGTGGACGCCAACGGGAACGTGTATGTCGGGGATACAAGTAATTGCACCATTCGAAGAATCACTCCTGCTGGAATGGTGAGTACGTTCGCCGGCACTCCCGGCGTTCGCGGCTATGCGGATGGAATTGGCAGCGCGGCGCAGTTTTTTTATCCCGCCGGTCTGGCTGTTGACGGAAGCGGGAATGTCTACGTTGCGGATGAAGATAACTTCGCTATAAGGAAGATCACACCGGACGGCGTTGTCACGACCCTCGCAGGGTCGCCCCTAGGAGGTGGGGAGGTAGACGGCACAGGCTCGGCCGTACAGTTCGACCTTCCCACCGGCGTGGCAGTGGACGGAAGCGGCAATGTTTACGTTGCGGATAATCAGAATTCCTCCATTCGAAGGGTGACGCCCAGCGGCGTTGTGACGACAGTGGCCGGGAAGCAGCCGCACCCACCGTGGAGCAACCCAGGCTATGCCGACGGCATAGGATACGCGGCTCAATTCGAAGAACCCAAGAACGTTGCCGTTGATGCCAGCGGCAACGTTTTTGTGACGGATTCGACAAATGACACGATACGGGAGGTCACCCTCAACCGGGTTGTAACCACGCTTGCGGGCGTGGCGACGGTCTCGGGAAGCACCGACGGGATCGGCGCCGCTGCCGGGTTTTCGCTGCCTTGGGGGATCGCGGTCGACAGCAAGGGCACCCTCTACATCGGAGACGCCGTGAACAATACCATCCGGGTCGGGGTACCCGCACCTCCCGTTGTCATCAATGCCGGCGGGACGGCTACCTTCAACGCCGTTACAGTCAACACAACATCGCCCACCATTCAGTGGCAATTCAACGGGACAAACCTCACGGATGGAGCCCACATCGCCGGTTCGACCGGGCCCGAACTCGTGATCACCAGTGTTTCTGCCGCGAACGCAGGCAACTACACTTCCATAGCCTCCGGCGCTGGCGGACCCACGACCAATATCACCGGCCTTTCAGTGGTCACGTCGAGCACCCCCGGCACCTCGAGCAGCCTTTCGGCCCGGGCATTCGTCGGCACGGGAGACAATATTCTGATCGGCGGCTTTTACATCTCGGGTTCGTCCTCGCGGACGGTGCTCATCCAGGCCATAGGCCCGTCCCTCGCGGCCAGTCCCTACGATGTCATCGGGACGCTGCAGAAGCCGGCGCTTACGATCCACCAGCAGCAAAACGGCAAGGACGTGGTGCTTTACTCAAATACGGGTTGGGGATCGAGCCAAGTCCTGCTCGACGCCGCAGCTTCAGTCTATGCCCTGCCTGTGCTACAGCCCAGTTCAGACGACTCGGAGCTTCTGCTGACCCTCCCGCCCGGAGGCTATACGGCGGAAATCACCGGAGCCGACGGCGGCACTGGAGTCGCCCTTTGCGCCATCTACCAGCTTCCGTGAGTCATTGGGCTGATCATCCGACCACTACCTCAATCCATCATCAGGCGACCAAAGGCTCGACCTCGCGTGCCAAGCGCCGACCGAGGCCGGCCTTCGCACATTCGACATCGTAAGCCTGCTGAAGATTCAGCCAAAACCGCTCTCCGGTTCCGAAAAATCGACCGAGCCGAAGCGCCGTGTCCGCGGTGATGACTCTCCGGCCTTTGACGATCTCTGTCAGCCGGGAAGCGGGAATGCCCGTGCGATGGCTCACCTCGCGAAAGGAAAGATGATGAGGCTTGATCCACTCCTCGGCCAGGATTTCGCCCGGAGTGATGTCGGCGAGGTCGGGTGCGTTTGTTTTCATGTTGGTTTAGTGATAATCGACAATTTCGACCGCGTGAGCGTCCTGTTCGTGCCAGCGAAAGCAGATGCGCCATTGGTCATTGATACGAATGCTGTGCTGTCCGCGCCTTCCGCCCTTCAATGCCTCCAACTGGTTGCCGGGTGGCAGACGCATGATCTCAAGTCGGTCGGCGGCATCGAGTTGAAGTAGTTTTCGGCGGGCCGCGCGCTGAATGTCCGGTGGCAATCGACGCGACGGTGTACCACCGAATATTTTCTCCGCCTCGACATCGGCGAAACTCTTGATCACCGACGGAAGCTATCCCGATCTTAAATTACGTCAAGCGTAATTCTAGTCGGCGGATAAGAGACTGCAAGGCATTTGTCTCAGGGATGCCCATCCGGATGACGAATTGACTCATTTCCCCTTGGCAAATCGGGCAGCCTTGGCGAGGTCCACCGGGGCCGACGCACGGCCCCGCTTGAGGTTTTCGATGGACGCCTCCAGTACCCTCAACGCCCTCTTCGAGATCGCCCCCGGAGGTACCAATACGCGAGGTTCCAGCATCACGTTTCCGTTGCTGAACACCTTCACGTCAAAATACTCAGCTTTGACGCCACGCAGCGTCAGGCGTTTCTTGGCATCAACGCGCGTGCTGTACCGGTTGATCAGAGTCGATTCCATGCCAAAGGGTCGGTGGGATTTCCCACCTTTGCAAGTTCGATTTCCGGCAAGAGCAGCTCGCGAACTCCAGCGCCAAACGAGAGGCGGATGGACCGACGGTAAGGGCTTCCGTTGTGTGGCTACCCCAAGACTCAACGAGTAACGGCGCGACCCCTTGGATCGGCCAAGATTTCGCCGATCAGTGGGATACTGCTGAGACCACCTCCACTGTTTGGGGCATCAAAGCGGAGCCGCCGGAGGCTCAACTTTGCGATTCACTTCCACGCTTAGCGACCTAACCCCAGAGTCTTGGATCTCCGCTGCGTCGTCACCATCTAGTCCGGCCGTAAAGCAAAACTGCGAACGCCATCCTCCGCTTACACGTATGTAATTGTTCGGGACTTTTAAGCCGCGACCGCCGCCGATGATGGTAACCCCATTCATTCGAATGCTCGTTTCGGTCGCTTTGCCGTCCTTCAACACAATATCAAGAATTGCACGAAAATCTTTAAGCGAATCTAAGAACCGTCGGTTCTCAGTCGGAACCAGACACAACGCACTCACTGCAGCGCCATGCTCCAACCGGTAAACAATCGTGCAACGAGTTCCTCCCATATGCGTGTCGAAAGCCAGTTCGGTATCCGACGACAATGTCACGGCCTCAGTCCCATACGCCTTTCGCAGTTCATTGGGACTAGCGCCTAGCATAAATGACTCGGAAGCCATGGATGAGATTGTAATCAAGAACGTAAATAGCGTGATGATAATTATTGTTTTCATGGCTCACAAACCTTGCAAGACATAGACGGCCGACCCATGGGGTCGGGTTGTACATTGTCTCCTGAGAAGAATCAATTCGGGAGGAGGAGCCGACCGTTTGGCGGCCGATACGATCGCCTCGCCTGCCTACTGAAGCCCAAGACGCTTCTCTAAGTCGGCTACGATCGCGTAGGCCTCCTCAACCCGAAACTCCGCGAAGTCCGCCGGCCGTAACACCGGCTCCAGTTCGGTCGCCAGTTGCTGCTCAAACTGCCGACGTCGATCGCCCGCCAACGGAACCCAAGGGTCCTCGGTCGCCTCTAGCTTTCCGTGAACCTTTGCCAGCAGCTCCTCCGTCACCTCAACCAACCCTTGCCGCCGGGCGTGCCAGAGATCGTAAAGGTCCCGGATGGCTGGCTCAGGCCGGGTCAGCGCCGCCCTTAACTTTTCCGCATAGGTTTCCACCAGCGACAAGCAGGACACTGGGAATGCCGGCATAGCGGCCGAGCCAGTCAAGGGATTGATCAACAGCGTCTGCACCGGCCCAGCGACCGGCGCATCCATGAGCCTTTCCCGTAAACCGATGTCGATCTGGATGCTGCCAGTCCGGCCAGTGACCAATGACGGATAGCAAATCTCGGCGATGTATTGCTTCGACTCATTGTGCCCCGTCAGCGGTTCGCTCACGCGCAATCCGGGAGCCAATTGCGCATTCCGGCTGAAGCGGCGCTTGAACGGCTCGGCCGCCCGACTGCGTCCCGCCCGGGTCGAAAGCCCAATCCCGTGGAGCGTAAAATCCAGATCTTCGCTCAGGCGGTAAAACCCCGCATGAACCTTGTTGAGCGCGGTTCCGCCCTTAAAGCACAGCGGACTCCCCCCACCTGCAAAAAGCAACTGCAGGACAACCGAGCAGTAGTAGTCCTTTTCGATCAGTTCGGCGCGGAACCCCGACCGGCCGGTTGTCAATTGTAGGGCGGCCAGGAATTCATCCGGTGTTTCGTGCGGCAGCGGCATATCAGGACGGAATGTTGTCGATCAGCCCCCATTCGCGGACAACTCGACCGCGTGCAGGCCGACTAGGGTCGAAGGGAATGAGCAAAGCGCTCTTGCTGGCCGCCCTCTTCAAGGGCTGCGTAAGATTGCCTTCCCCCATCGATTCCAACAGATAGCCGACCCGCTTTTTCGTGGAAATATTGCCATATCTAGCGGCCATTGTAACAAGATCTCTCCCTACCCCGCGCTCGCGGGCACGTTCGCGAATCCACTGGAATGCCCGGGGTAATGTGTTGAATCGCGTCCAGTCGTAAACCGCGTCCATCAACGTCCGGGCCAGGCTCGCCATCCATACCGTGGTTCCATCCGGGAGTCGGTTGGCAACAGTTCCGCCCAGACGCTTGGCTTCAACCTTTATGAAGACAAAAGGTAGACCGCCAATGGTGCGCCGCCCGCTCAACCGGTCATTGTAAACGTAGATCATGCTCGGGACTTGTGTCTCCAGGCTGTAGCGTTGGAAGGCGTTGGGGCCGCCAATCTGGTATCGGGCCCCAAGCGTCTGCATGAGGCCGGTCAAGAGGACGTATTCTCCGGGGTTCCAACTTCCTCCCGGTGGCAGCTTCGCCGGAATCAAGTACCGCCCACGCTGCACCCGGGAAAGCAATCCCGCGCGGGTCATACGGCTGAGTAATTTGCGCTCCTGGTCCGAGGTTAGGGCCAAGGCACGCGCAACCTCACCAGCCGTGAGCGTAGTCCGGTCCTTAAGCTGCGCCCAACCTAGCAAACGTTGTGCCTGGGTACCAATCATCAAAAAGGATAGTTATGTTTGCTTTTAGTAAAGTCCTTGGACAGGCATTTACAAGAAATAAATAAGTCGTCATTTGTGTGATCGATCCGCCGATTGCATCCTCGGTGCCTAACCTGGATGCGGTTTCCTCCCGATGGGCGTGAGCAGGAATGCATGAACCCCATCTGCGGCCGTCGCGCTTCCAACGATCTGTCCAGGCCCGTTTATGGCTTCGGCCTGACTCAGAGAACGGAGACCGCTTCCGGAAAAATCCACGAGGTCATTCAGATCCACCCACTTCCCCGCCGTGTAAATAAATGCATGGCTCTCGACGAAAACAGGCCCGAGGGGGTCCTTGCTGACACCCGTAACTGTTGAGCCCGACCCGACAATCTGCCCTGACGAGTTTATTCCCCTCGCGTCGCTGTTTTCAAATCCCGTCGGCTCTCCCAAGTCGCGCATGGTTCCCAGCTCGTATAGGAACGCGTGCCGGTGAGGGAATGCGTGCCGGTTAGGGCCGGCCACCTGGGAAGTTCCCACAATTTGTCCGGAAGCGTTGATGTCGTGGGCTTGGCTGAACGAGCCGCCCAGCATCCCCAGGTCCATGAGCCTTCCACGGGAGAAGAGAAATCCGTGCTCATTTCCATCGCGGACCTTTGCCACACCCACGATTTCCCCAGATTGATTGATTCGCTTCGGTACGACGTAACCTCCCGGACTGAGGGATCCAAGGAAGATCACCTTGCCGTGGGACAGAACGCATGCGCGTTGACCAATTTGGCCGGCTATTTCACCCGCAGCGCTGATTGCCGTCGCAGCGCTGGACCTTCCGTCGTTGATTCCCACCGACGCCCAGGGATCGGTCATCGACCCAGCGGCGTAGAGGAATGCGTGGGACACTGACCTTCCGTTCGGGCCTGGCAAGTCCACCCGGGATTCACCGACAACTTCCCCTGACTCATTGATGTCGCGTGCCGTGCTTGTGGGGCCGCCCAACGCGCCCAAATTGTTCAGCTGCCCGCGGGAGTAAAGAAATGCCTGGTGGCCGGGGATCCTATGCAACCGGCCCCCGGACAGGCTGCTTAGCTTGCTGTCGAGATCTCCGGGTTTTCCGGGTTCAACCGGCATAGGAATGTTTCCCGCTATGTCACCGGAGTCGTTGATTCCCGCCACGTCCACAAACCTGCCCAAGTCGGTCAAGATGTACTGTGGCGCATCGTGCGCCCAGGCGGGAACTGAGGCAATGACCACAATTGCACCCACCAGGGAGCGCATGAAATGGATCCTTGATTGGTCTCGGCAGAACACCCAAGCGCATAGATCGCAAATTGCAGGTTGCCAGGCAAGCAATGTTCGAGAACCAAACCTTTTTCGTACAGTGCTCAAAATGAGGTAAACTTCTCGGGAGTTTGTCATCAACATGCAATGACATAAATAATTACCGATAATTTTGTTACAAAATAATCATGCATTTAAACAGAGTTATGCATTGCATTTAAAAATAGCAACATTAATCATTTAAACATAGCAATGCCACCACCCACGGATACCGCCCTCGCCGGAGCTCTTCAGCGCGCGCGCCAGATAGCCCGCGAGGCAATCGTGCGCTCGCAGGACATTTCCCGCGGTGATCGCGAATTGCTCGTATCCCGGCACTGGTTGCGGGAAATCATTCGCGGTTGGTACCTGCTGACGACCCCGGACGCGCAGCCTGGCGACACGGTGATCTGGCACTCCTCGTTTTGGGCCTTCGTGGCCGCCTATCTACGAGCGCGTTTTGGCCGGCGCCACTGCCTTTCAGCTGAGGCTTCCCTCGACCTCTGGAGCGGGGCCATGGGAACGCCCAAGCAATTGACCGTCTTGACCGCCACCGGAGGCAGTTCGCGCATCGAACTGCCCACCGGCACCTCAATCCTCACCTACCAGAATGCAAGCAACCTCCCCAGGGACATTGTTGAACTGAATGGCGTCCAAGTCATGTCGCTGGGCACGGCTCTCGTCCGGACAACTCCAACCTTTTTCCATCTTGATCCCCTGACCGCGGAAGTCGCCCTACGGCGTGTCCGCCGGGAGGATCTCACGCGGGCCGTCCTGGCGGAGTGGAACGGAGCCGCCGCCAGCCGACTCCTGGGCGCCCTCTCCCACCTGGAGCGGACCCGCGACGCCGAAGCCCTCCGCGCCGATTGTGAAGCTGCCGGCCACCGGGTCGCTGCCGAAAATCCATTTGAGAGGCCGGCCGTCTTGGTCGGTTTCCAGGTCGAATCGCCGCACGCCGGGCGCATTGAGGCCCTATGGCGCAAGATGCAACCCATAGTCCTGGCCGCTCGACCCACTGCGCCCGCTCCCGCGCCTTCCCTACCGGCCTTTCTGGCACAGGCCCAGGCCGTCTATATCCGGGACGCTTACCACTCACTTTCGATCGAGGGTTATCGGGTGACGCCCGAACTCATCGAAAGAGTCGCCCAGGGAGCCTGGAACCCGACGCAGGGACCTGACCGACAGCAAATCGACGCAATGGCGGCCAGAGGTTACTTCGATGCCCATGAACGGGTCGTCTCGGCAATCCGCGAGACCTTTGAGGGCCGCAATGCAGGCGAAGTCTTCGAGCACACACTCGGCAATTGGTATCGGGCGCTCTTCGGTCCCTCGGTTCAAGCCGGAATCCTTGAAGCATGGCAGCTCGCCGGATACCGCGAACGAGCGGTCTACATCACCGGATCGAGCCACGTTCCGCCGCCCCGGGAAGCCGTACCTGCCTGCATGGAAACATTGTTCGCCCGCCTCCGGACCGAACCCGACGGCTGGGTTCGCGCCGTGCTCGGACACTTCATTTTTGTCTTCATCCACCCCTACGCCGACGGCAACGGGCGCCTGGCCCGGTTCCTCATGAACCTGATGCTCGCTTCGGGTGGCTACTACTGGACGATCTTGCGCATGGAAAGCCGGGCGGACTACATGCGCGCTCTCGAGAGCGCGTCGTTCCATGGCGATATTGCCCCCTTCGCCGAGTTTGTCGCAAAGGAGATGGCCTCCACCGCATGATTGCCTGGGTATCCGATGCCGCTCCCTTCCGAGGTCCAATGCCATCCGCACCCAAAAATCCTGTCCGGATACTCGTCCTGCTCTCGTTGATTGCCCTTATGTTTTTTTCGGCTACGGCGTGGGCAAAGGAGACCGCGCTGACCACGATTCTCTCTGGCTTGGAACGCGTGCAGAAGCTGCAGGGGATGGATACCCGGAAGAAATACGAACTTGAAGCGAGGGGGACGAGGATTACGGGTTACCCCGACGATTTTCTTCGCCGCCGCACTCCGGCCGAGATCCTGGAAAGCGGCTTGAGCTGCGGGTGCGGAGACTATGCTTCCGCCTTCTACTCCCTGATTGAGTCCCAGGGGCTCCAGGTCATCTACATCGACGCGGTTGCACTGAACTACAGCGCGATCGAGGGCGGCGACAGCGGCCATACTGGCGTCGCTGTGAAGGACAAGGAATCAGGGAATTGGATTCTCGTTGATCCGACCGACGATAAGATTTTGTCCGGCAACTGGGATCCAGCTTCCACGCTCTATGAGAGCCCTGCAGGCCGATTCTGGATCGGCTACAAGGGCCCGCTGGACAAGTACCTTGTCAGGAGCCATTCCGAGCTGCGCACATTTTATGCCGATACGCTCAGCGTCGAACCTCTCCTGAATGCCTTGCGCCAGTGCCGCCCGTTCGTCGGAGCTGAGGGGATGGCAAGGCTCAATTCCCGCCTCTGGATCGTCCAAGAAATCGCGATAGCACATGGGCACTCGGGTTTCGCGCTTGCCAGCCAAGGCAGACTCGTGGCGTTTCCACTCCGGGTAGTGGTGGGTGAGGTCGGCGAGCGAAAATTCATTCTGACTCCCAAATTTTTCCCACGCCCAAGCAAGGGCCGCGCGATCAGATTCCGAAAGGGTCTTTTCAGCCACCTCCGCTGTTGACCGGTAAGAGTACCGGTCAACAGGGGCAAGA
>Ga0302319_10008998_pt1 | contig 19314 bp, 21 predicted proteins | sample Bog_T0_2_FD_203319 | JGI IMG/M metagenome (GOLD analysis project Ga0302319, IMG submission 203319) | Peat permafrost microbial communities from Stordalen Mire near Abisko, Sweden - Bog_T0_2 | ecosystem: Environmental > Terrestrial > Soil > Wetlands > Peat | place: Sweden: Abisko, Stordalen Mire... | reverse complement strand
TCCCGTGGCAGGCCATAGCCGCCACACCTGAGCATCAGGCCCAGAGTCCACATCGCGTCGGGTACGCCGGCGTCCGCTGCCTTCAGGGTCCAAATCGCTCTCCGTTCGTCGTCGTACACTGAGGCTACCAAGTCGCCGAACATTCCAACGTCGGCCACCTTCCCATACCAGTACGCTGCTTGCTTCTCGTCCTTCGGTAGTCCCCTCCTGCCTTTCTCATAAAAGAAGGCCAGACACGCCTTGCTCGGATCGTGGCCAGCGTTGGCGGCCCTTCGATACCAATCGACCGCCTGTGCGTCATCCTGGGGGAGGCCATTTGCCCCGCAGTCGTACAGAAGCGCCAGGCAATACATGCTCTCGGCGTGCCCGACATCTGCCGCTTTCCGATACCATTTCACCGCTTGTGCACCGTCGCTCGGCTACCCCAGATCATTAAAACTGTTGAACAACTTCCCGCCTAAGTAGTGCATAGATTCGGCATCGCCGGCGTCGGCCGCCTTGCGGTACCAACTCACGGCCTGTGCGAGATCCTTCGGTAAGCCGCCCTGTCCTAATTGGTACATCCGCGCCAGGTTAGACATGGCTTTTCCAACTCCTCCCAATGCCCCCTTACGGAACCAATTCGCCGCCTCGACAAAATTTTCCCGCAGGCCGCCCACGCCCAGCTTGTACATGAGGCCCAAATAGTAAGCCGCGTCCACGCAGCCAGCCTCAGCGGCTTTGCGGAGATGCGGTAAAGCATCATCATATTTCGCGTTCTCAAAGTATTTCTTACCGGCGATAAGCGAGTCTGGTGCGGGCAGATGGCGTTGCGCTTCCAGAATTCGTTTGACCTGCGCCTTGACGTTGTCCAGGATCTCTTTCCTGACGTTGGACCATCGAATCTCGCTCTCCGTATACTCGATTAATGGCCTGGAAGCCGGGATCATCTGGCGATCCGCAAGAAATTCGTAGTCCTGCCAGTCGCTCGGCTCGACCAGGACCGGAATAATAACAACCTGATCCAACTTTGCGCGATTCACGATGCGCGGCATTTCCACTGTCTCGATGAATTGGGAGTTCAGGAAGTGTTGGCTCACGATAAGAAGAGCGATCTGTGCGCGGTCGATCTCGGCTTCGATCCTTTTCCTGAACTCGTCGCCGGCAATCAGCCCTTTGTCATACCAGAAAACGGCATTGAGCCTTTTCAGGGACTTTTCAAGAAAGGGAATAAGGTTGTAGCGAGGGTCTCGCTCCAGCCATCTCCCGTCCTCGCGCGCATAGCTGACAAACACGCGCGTGTTCGCCTTATCGGCATCTGAATTCACTGAGCCTCCACAGAGAAAACGATGCACCTGTCGCGAGACGCAATCAGAGGTACCTGGAAGAGCCTGTCAGCCACCACATCAGCAATAACATACACCCTCCATGAATCCGGTGCGGCGTGCTTGCCCCGCGAGCGGGGTCAATCGAATTGGCGTTATTGCGTCTCGAAGAGCGATCTCGGCAGTTCCGACTGCCGAACGATGCTTGCCAGCGTGCCGCGACGGAGCGGATCGTGCAGTGGAACGGGAACCGTGATTGTAGTGGCTTCGAGGACCTTCTGCATGATTCGATGACTGCCGCGGTGTCGCGCGGCAACAAATCCGTTTTGTTCGAGGATACGACAGACATCAGAACCCGAAAGGACCCGGAGCTTACCCAACGGGTATCTCAACCTGAGTTACGAACACCTCACTGTGAGCCCGCCGGGCGATTTCCGAAGGTGACGCGGTTTCGAAAAAGAGCGTAAGCGCCTCGATGAGGTTCGTGCGGCACTCCTCAATCGAGGCACCCTGGCTTGCAATATCGAGTTCGGGGCATAACGCTACGTATCCATCGTCCTCACGCTCGATGATCGCCGTCAGCCGGTGTGCTGCTTTCATGATCCGAGTCTACACCGCTTCAGGTGACTGCAGTTACGATTGAGCCCGACAATCCCATGACATTCCCCAGTCCTGTTCCGCAGATCCCCGCGGCAAAAAATGATTTTCGGCACGATACGCAAAAGGACCTTCAGCCACGTTTCAGCCGGCGAAGCAGAGAAAGTTGCCATCCGGATCGAGCACGATAAACGCGGACGCTCCCCACGGTTCCTTCCTGAGGGGATGGGCGAAATTCACGCCGGCGGCTTTATATTCCGTGAAGAGACTCCTGATGTTGTCGACCTCGATGAAGGCCGATAACAGATCATCCTCTCGTTCGCGAACGGCGGGTGTGATGACAGGCTTGTGGACGAAGCGAAGGTGCAGACGAGCGGCGCCGCGGCTCACCGATCCGTAGAAGGGCGGATGGCCGTGCAGGAAATCGACGGCAAAGCCGAGCTTGTCGCGGAAGAAGGCAGCCGATGCCTGCACGTTTGAGACGAAGACTACCGGCAGCGCGGCCGTAAGCACCGGGCATGCGGCAGCCACGGGCTGCGTCTGCTTTGGCATCGTGGAGAGTCCGGATTTGAGCGCAGCCCAGCTTTCAAAACCCGCTTCGAGCGCGACGATCTCCTGGGCCTCGCTGAGCGGGAACTTCAGAGCGAGCGTCTCCACATCGGTCAGGTTCCGGTAACGGGGCAGGTTCCTGATTCGGCCGCCGACGGAATAATTGCCCGCGCGGTGCCAGCGGACGAGCAGCTTAGCCTGTTTACTGAGATTGTCGAGATTCAGCATACACCCCTTCAGTGTATTGGCTACAGGCGGGTTATGCCGTTTCGGGGCGATCAGTTTTCGGAGGGTTTCTCGAGATGATCGATGACAAAAAACTCGCGGGGGCCCTTGCCGCGATCGAGTCGAAGTCCGAGTCGCCTGCGGATGGCGGCAATGAGTGAGGTACCTGGCGGATCGGATGCTGTGACGGAATCGGGAGTCGAAGAAGTGTCCGACTCGAGCGTCCATTCGAGATGAATATCGAATGTCCCGGTGAGGCCGGTTCTGTCGATCACGGGGAGACTGGGGTTGATCATCTTCGAGAAGACGTTCAGGCTCATTCCTCGAACGTCCCACGACATGGTCTGCCCCTGTTTTGACGGCGGCGTTATTACGCACCAGGGCTTGCCGCCGGGCTCGATCTTAAGGGATTGAGTGAGGTCGAGAGGGTCGAGAGATTTGCAGGCGCCTTCAGGTGTGGCCTGCAGTTTGGGACCGCCGCCGGCCACCGTCATCAGGTACACCTTGACCTCTCTGGTTTCGCGATGAGCCTTCAGGGCGAACCGGTCTTCGAGGAGTTGCTGCATCATGGGTCCTCGCATCATTGCCACGGTTGCCACGCTCTGTGGGCTCTCGGCGATGGCATTGATCGAATAGCGGACGGAATCCACCCAGCCGGGGACACTTTCGATGGGCGTTAAGGGGAGAGCGGGATTGAGAGGGTTGACCTTTCCCGATTCGAATACGTCGTAGGCCTCCTGGATCAGCCGCCGCAGAGGCCAGCAACTCATGCGAAGCCGGCCGGGGAACGAACTTGCAGGGGTGGGGCGATCCGTATCGCTGCACTGTCTGACGGAAACCACTTCGAAGCGAGGAATTGCCGGCGAGGCAATACACGATGCGACGAAGATGGCCGAAGCACACATCAGTCTTGTTTTCACAGGATACTCCGCCTTCTTTTCACATGATCCTCCGCCATCAGGGCGCGCCTATGGAGAGGATGACGTGTGGAAGCGGCGACGCGTTGAGCCTGTATTACGCGGCGGCGGCGGCCTGTATGGCGCTGGATTGTCTGACCACAAGTTCGCACGGGAACTTTTCTTCAAACGGCTGGCGGCGGGGGCGTGCGCCTTCCATGCGGTCCATCAGCAGGCGCGCGGCGGCTTTGCCCTGTTCGAAGACGTGTTGATCGACCGTGGTCAGCGCGGGGGAAGTGAAGGCCGAGATCGAGACGTTGTCGAAGCCGACGATGGCGATGTCGTCCGGGGTTCTGACGCCGTGTTCGTGTATGGCGCGCAGTGCGCCTATGGCGGCATAGTCGTTGCGGGTGAAGACGGCGTCGGGAGGGGAGGGAAGCGCGAGCAGCTGCTTCATGCGCTCATAGCCATCGGCGTCGGAACACCATCCCGCCTGGCGCGAGGGACCGGTTATGATTTCGGGGGTTCTGCGAATTCCGAATTCTTTCAGGGCATCGAGATAGCCCTGGAAGCGGAGGAGCGGTTCAGGATCGCTGAGCGCGGCGCCGATGTAGGCGATGCGTCGGCGTCCGGTTTCGATCAGATGAGCGGTGGCCTTGAAGCCACCGTCGCGATAGGCGGCGGTTACGTGATCGACATTTTCTTCGGCGAACTCAGGCCCGATCACGACTATGGGAAATCGCTCGCGGCCGAGACGCGCGATGTTATTGGCCTGCGGGGCGCGAATGGCCAGGATGACGCCTTCCACCCGGTGATCGGAAAACGCGTCGATTGCCGAAGCCTCGCGCTTAGCTTCGCGGGCGGCGCTGATGACGAAGCTATAGTACCCTCGCGAAGAGAGAGCTTCCTCTATTCCGCGAGCGAGTTCTACGGAAAACGGGTTGGCGAGATCGGGCAGCAGGACACCGACAACGTTGTTGCGGGTTCCTTTGAGGCTGCGCGCCAGACGGTTGGGCGAATATTGCAGCTTCTCAAGCACGCGCTCGACCTTGCGCCGCAGGGTGGAACTGACGTAGCCGTTATCGTTGACCACACGGGAGACGGTCATGGGCGATACGCCCGCGAGCCGAGCCGCATCTGTAAGGGTCGCCTGACGTCGGCGAGAGATCGGTTTAGAGGACTTTACCATTGGCTTTAACGGGGGCATTCAAGCGCTTAGACGAATGACTCACGTTATTGTTCCCTTTTTTGCGGCCGCTGTAAAGTTTTTCTTCGAGGGTGTCGATAGATCAGCGTATGCATTGCCCCAAATGTCGTTCCCAATATCTGATGATCCGCCAGAAGCAGGGCCTCGAGCGGATTAGAGCTCTGTTCACAGGTCTGCGCGGTTATTTGTGCCGTGATTGCGATACCACGTTCCGCGCTCCCGATCGCCGTTCAGCGCGACGGGAAGGCAAATTGGCCGTGGGTATCATACCTAAGCAGGTATAGTTCGGGACCTAAGCAAGTCCGGTTCGTGCTCAAACAGGTATAGTTTCGGGCCTGACCTGATTTAGTTTGAGTCGTGGTCGAATCGGGTGATATAGGTGGTCCGCGGAGCGCCGCTTCGACGCAAACGGGCCAGCTGTTTCTTAGCCTGCGCCTGTGTCAGACCCGTGGCAAAGGTGATGACAAAACGGTGTAAAGTCTTATCGGTAGCATAAGCTTTTGCATAGAGTTTCCTATGCGCTTTTGCCAGGGATTCGGCTTGTTTGGTGGCATCGGCAAAATCGTTGAATGAGGGCCCGGCGACAGCCCATCCCCTGGGCGCGATTGGTGGCTCGGGCACGCGGTCGGGCGCTGTTGGCAGGGCCGGGACGCTTGGGCCTGCCGGGGGCGCGGCGACCTGTACTAAAGGACTGGCTTGCGGGGCTATGGCTGCCTGATGTGCTCCACGAACTAACAAGGCACACATGGCAGCGGTGGTGAGTAAGCCCCCGATTGCGAGACCGGCATACTTCCGATACTTAGGTGGGTATAAGCCAGTTTCGGCGTTCGGAGCTTCCTCGGTTGGGAGATCGGGGTCATGATCAGGCAAGACCGGTTTGTTCAAGGCTGGTGTGTTCAAGGTGGGTGAAACTTCGCGCACAAGATGTTGTAGCTGTGCGTCAACTGTTTCATCGGTCGCCGCGCCGATGCGATCCGGGCTGAGCTTAATCTGCTCAAGGCAGGCGTATATGTTTGAGGCACAAACATTCCGGTGACTGAGTTTCTGTTCGCGAAGAAATTCAAGTGGCGGGCGGATGGCATCCAGAAGGTCTTCGACCTCGCAATCGACCAGACTGCGCGCCCGCAGGATATCGCCCAGGCATTCGTCCCAGCGCTGCATTACGATCCATGCGATTGTTTCACCCTCGAACACGGCGTCTTTGAGAGTACCGGTATCCTGCCCGAAATCGTACACGGTGAGAAGGTTGGGATGTGGCAGGCGGCAGGCGAGCGAGAATCCGGCGTTGAGAGTCCATGCTTCGGCCGCGGATGCGCAGCGAAAAATGCGGATCACCGCCGCGGTGCCACGATAAATGGTTTCAAAGTCGGTCTGGCGCCCGGAGACGGCGATCAGTTTGCCGAGGCGGTATTTGGATCCGATCTCGACGCCTTCAGCCGGAGGGGGAGCGGTTACAGTCTCCATATTTCCAGTATGGATCAAGTTTGCCAAAATGTAATGTAACTCAATTAAAAAGGGGTATTTAGGTCAATTTGGCGAGGTCTGAAGCCTCACCAAACGGGGTGCTTTTGGCGCCTGCGACGATGGTCCGCAAAAGGCCGGAAAGTACCGCGCCGGCGCCGACTTCAAACCAGCGGTCCACGCCTGCGGCGGCGAGGGTTTGCATCGAATCGCTCCAGCGTACCGGGTTGGGAACCTGCTGGAATAATCCCGTGCGGGCTTCGGCGCCGGTGCGGATCAGGCGGGCCTGCCAGTTGTTGACCAGGGGGGCATTGAGATCGGCGAAGGTGGTGGCATCGAGGTCCGGTTTCAGGAGCGCTTGCGCCGGGGCCATCAGGGGGCAATGGAAGGGAGCGCTTACCTGGAGCGGGACCACTCGCTTCGCGCCCGCGGCTTTGGCCAGGTCCATGGCTCGGGCCACGGCCGCGGTGTTGCCGGCGATGACCACCTGATCGGGAGAGTTGAGATTAGCCGCTGTGACTACTTCACCCTGCGCGGCTTCAGCCAGGATTTCGTCGAGCTTGCCCTCGGGCAGGCGCAGCAGCGCGGCCATGGCTCCGACACCCGCCGGCACAGCTTCCTGCATGTAGCGGCCGCGCTTCTTGACGAGGCGGAGGGCTGCGGCAAAGTCGAGCGATCCGGCGGCTACGAGGGCGGAGTATTCGCCGAGGCTGTGGCCGGCAACGTAATCGGGCTCGCCGGCTTCGGTCTTCAGGACGCTGTAGGCGGCTATGGAAACGGCGAGCAGGGCAGGCTGGGTGTTTTCGGTCTTTTTGAGTTCGTCGTCGGGGCCTTCGAAGCAGAGGCGGGAGAGGGAAAAGCCGAGGGCGTCGTCGGCCTGTTCAAAGCGCTCGCGCGCGGCGGGAAAGGCCTCGGCGAGGGAACGGCCCATGCCGGCGAACTGGGATCCTTGCCCAGGGAAAAGGAAGGCGGTCTTCATCGAACATTTATTATCATCCAGTGGTGGCGACGCGGGTGATTTTGCGGGCGCCTACCCCAACGGCCACTCCGATAGCGGCGGGGACATAGGCAACCAAGCCAACCCAGGGGTTATCGCTCTTTGGCCAGGGCGCGCTGAGAAGGGAGTAATGAACCAGCATCTCGACGATGGGGACTGGCGCGCCTGTGATGGCCCAGCTTAGGAGGAATCTCCGCGGAGCGAGCGCTCCGAGGATCGCACCGACAATGATGACGAAGCCGAACACGATGGGTATTTCGTCCGTGTGGCAGTGGGCAAAGCCGAGAAAGGCGGCGCCGGCGAGGGCAATGATCCAGTATACGGCTATCATGCTTTGCAGAATAAAGTAATTTGCTGACGGAAGCAAGTGTTATTTGCGGCGCATTCGCAGCTTGAGGATCAGCTGCATGACTTTGTTCTCGAGATCGGCGCGGACGCGGCGGTAGACGGCGGTCGGTTTTTGATACGGATCTTCGACGGCCCATTCGATCAGCTCGCGCGGCGGTTTGCCCGGGAGCCGGAAACCCGACATGTTCACGACAACGTCGTATTGGTCGATTTTCGGTGGTTCGTACCACATGGGCGCGTGGTCCGAGATATCGATGTTCACCTCGCGCATGATGGCGACGGTTTCCTGTGCGACCAGCTGCACGGGCGAGAGGCCGGAGCTGTTGGCCGTCAGGACGTCGGCGCCATAGTGATTGGCAAAACCCTCCGCCATGGGACTGCGGCAGGTGTTTCCAATGCAGACAAAGTGGACTTTAGCTAAAGCTTGCTGAGGAATAATTGGTGTACCCTTGCGTCGGCTGTGAGCTCCGGATGAAACGTCGCTATCAGATGCCGCCCCTGTTCCACTAATACCGGATCGCCCGCGTATTCCGCAAGCACCTTCACCCCCGGACCGGTGCGTCGGATGATGGGGGCGCGGATGAAAACGGCCTCGACATCGCCTTCGCCCACACGTTGGCCGAACTCCGCGGCGGGATGCAGGATGGCGACACGGCTATCGACCTGGCGGCCGTAAGCGTTGCGTTCGACGGTGAGATCGACCGCGCCGAAGCTCTCCTGCGCGGGGTTTTGCACATCCTTTGCGAGCAGGATGGCGCCGGCGCAGGTGCCGAAAATGGGCTTCTGTTCGGCGAACTTCCGCAGGGGTTCTTTGAGATGCATGTAATCGAGGAGCTTGAGCATGGTGGTGCTTTCGCCCCCCGGGATGACGAGGCCGTCGAGATCCGCGAGGGCTTCGGCGGTGCGGACCTGGACGGCTTCGGCGCCGGCGCGTTCCAGGGCTTTCTGGTGGGCTTCGAAATCGCCCTGGAGGGCCAGAACGCCCACCTTTTTCTTCGCCACCTACCAGCCCCGCGACGCCATCAGTTCGCTCTCGGGAAGCTTCGTGAGATCGAGCCCCGGCATGGCAAGGCCAAGGCCGAGCTCCTCGCTGGCTTCGAGCAGTTTTTCGGGGTCGTTGTAGTATGTGTTCGCCTTAACGATAGCCTTGGCATAGGCCGCCGGGTTGGCGCTCTTGAAGATGCCTGAGCCGACGAACACGGCCTCTGCTCCGAGTTGACGGACCAGCGCCGCATCGGCCGGAGTGGCAATCCCGCCGGCTGAGAAATTCGGGACGGGCAGTTTGCCATTTTCGGCCACCCATTCGACCAGATCGAGCGGCGCGCCGAGGAGCTTTGCTTCGTGCACCAACTCTTCTTTGCCGAGAATGGTCAGGTGGCGCATCTCTTTCACGATGGTGCGGATGTGGCGCACCGCTTCGATGATGTTGCCGGAACCGGCTTCGCCCTTGGTGCGGATCATGGCCGCGCCTTCGGCAATGCGGCGGAGCGCCTCGCCCAGGTTGCGCGCGCCGCAAACGAACGGCACTTTGAAGTCTTTCTTCGCGATATGGTGCTCGTCGTCGGCCGGCGTGAGCACTTCGCTCTCGTCGATGTAATCCACACCCAGGGCCTCAAGAATCCGCGCTTCCGTGAAGTGCCCGATTCGGGCTTTGGCCATGACGGGGATGGACACCGTCTGCATAATTTCGCGGATCATTCCGACCGGCGACATGCGGGCCACGCCCCCGTCCTTTCGGATGTCGGACGGCACGCGTTCCAGCGCCATTACAGCGCAGGCGCCGGCCTCCTGAGCAATCAGAGCCTGCTCCACATTGACTACGTCCATGATGACGCCGCCTTTGAGCATCTCCGCTAATCCGACCTTGAGCCGGAACTGATCTTCATTTAAAAGCACTCGTTTTCTCCTTTTTAAACTAAAGCTAAAGCGGGCAAAGGCGTTTCCTCACCCGAGCCTGCAGCACTGCGAATTAAAGAACCCAGAATCTCTACGCCGCGCCGGATTTCGGCGGGTTCGAGGCCCGCGAAACTCAGACGCAGCCCGCTATCGAGCGGCTTCGATACCGAGAAATAACGGCCTGGAAGGTAATCGATGCCGGCCTGTTGAGCGAGTCCTCGCAATTGGCTGGCGTCGACGGACGGGGGCAGATCGATCCACATATTCATGCCGCCCGTCGGCAAATGATACCGGCAACCGGCCAGATGCAGGCGGCAGGCATGTTCCACTGCGTGTAACCGCTCCCGCCCCGCCGCGATCATCCGGACCTGATGAGACGCCAGCCTTCCCGACTCGGCAAACCGGAGCAGGAATGCCTGCGATAACTGATCGGTATGGAGGTCGGCCAGTTGCTTGAGCTCGGTGACTCGCGCGATGACGGGGCGCGGCGCGATGATCCAGCCGCAGCGCATGCCCGGGAACGCGATTTTGGAAAAGCTGCCGAGCAGGATGACACTGGAATCGAGCGATTTCAGTTTGGGGGGCTGTTCGCCGGTGTAAGCCAGCTCGCTGTAGATATCGTTCTCGATCACGATCACGCCGGCGGCGCGCGCCATATCGACGATGGTTCGTCGATTCGCGGCGGGAATGGAGGCGCCGGTCGGGTTCTGGAATGAGGGAGTGAGGACGACGATTTTCGCGCCGGCCTCGAAAGCTCGCCTGAGTGATGCGGGTTCAACACCTTCGGGACCGACGGTTACGCCGATCAATTCGGCTCCGGCTTCGAGGAAGAGATTGCGGAGGCCGGGATAGACGGGCTCTTCGATAGCAACGATGTCGCCAGGGCGAACCAGGGCGCGCCGCAGCAGGTCGACCGCCTGCTGGCAGCCGTTGGTCACGATGATGTCGTCGGAACTTGTGGCGAACTCGGAGCGCCGCATAAGGTAAGTGCGCAGCGGTTCGTAACCGGCCGGCGAGCCGACCTGGAGCAAGGAGCGGAGTTTTTCGCTGGCGAGAACTTCGTCGCAGGAGGCGCGGAATTCGTCAACGGGGAAGAGGCGTTCGGAGGGTCGTGAGGCGGAGAAATTAATAGCGGCGGGCCGGGAGGATCCGGTGGAAACGGATTGCGATGGGGTGAGGGCGCGGGACCAGTCCAGTTGGCCGGTTTCGCGTTCGGCGATTCCGCAGACGAAGCTGCCTCGGCCGACTGAGCCTTTGATGAGTCCGGTCTGTTCCAGGGCTTCGTAGGCGGCGGAAACGGTAGTCCGGTTCAGTCCAAGCTGGCCAGCCAATTCGCGGGTGGGAGGGAGGCGGTCGCCTGGCAAGAGATCCCCGATCTCAATCAATCGAGTGAGATAGGCGGCCAGTTGGCGGTAGAGCGGGGTGCCGGAGTGGGAATCGAGTTCTGGCCGGATATCCATGCCAGTCCATCATAGCAGTCCAATGCAGTCCAATCAATCGGGGGACCGTTTTCTTAACGAACCCCTCGCGCTGTCTCCGAACCGGCCATTTTACCCATGCACTCTGGCAATCGGCGACGACCTGTCTTCGAGCACCGCTATCTTTTGCCCGTAAGTCTTCAGGGTTTCGTCGATTCGATCAAGTCGATGATTCACACCTTTCAGGTCTTCCCGAATATCGTCCAGGCGCCGATTATTGGTCGAGATCAAAGCCCACACGGTAGCCCCCATGGCCAGTATGATGGGGATCGTCACCTGGAAAAACGGTTGCTGCAGGATCGCCGGGTTCATCGCAGTAAATGCCCTCTCCCTGGGTCCACCATATCACGCCGATACGTCAAACATTGGTTTCCCAAACAGATGCATACCCTATTAGCGATCATGCCCATGGGCCTAACCTTTTGCATCGCTCCTGAGGGAACAGGTCTCACTGTTCTGGTTTCGGATGGCTTTCAGCGTTTTGCGAGTCCTTTCTTAACCTCGTCGAAAAACTCAGGCCGGATCGCGTTGAGGTGATCGCGACCGCTGCCGGTGAAATGTTCCTCACGCAAGACCACCGTCACGAAGGCGTGAGGCGCTTTCTTGAATGCGTTTATGAGCGACGTGATGACGCCGCCGATATTGCGTCGGCTTGCCAGACCCAGGAGCGGCTGAAGTTCCGAATTCAAAAGCCCCTGCGGCTTGTCCACCAAAAGCTCCAGGTACTTTCGGGGCCTATTTTGCAGCTTCCCAGGGAAAGTCGCAAACGTCGCAGTTGAGGGCTGGTGCAGTTTTTCGCCGGGGGCGGGGTCTGCAACGCTGCGCGCCCGTGCTCGAATTCTGCGAGAGGCTGCCAGCGCCCCAGCCAGCGTGTCAAAAACCAATTCGCCGGTTTCAGGATGTACCCGAATATCCATGTTGTGTTTTTCTCAGTGGCACTGATACATCTGCGAAGACGCTTCGTCAAGGCTCCGTTAACGGTCCGCTAACGCTCCGTCCACGGAGTCCGACGCATCAACCGCACTGGCCCGGCCAGTTCAGCCGTGCGCGGGACGGAAATGTGGATGGCGCGACATGTTGGCGTCGAGGATAACCAACGGGAAAAGAGGGCGCTGAGGGCGACGGGGAAAAGAAGGACTAGAAGCGGATTTTCAATGCTGGAGCCTGCCGTACACTCGGACTTGTTTGGTTGTCGATCAAGCGCAGCCAGGCAACAAAAAGAACCCCAAGAGTCGTGAGGTGTATGGCACTGGCGGGAATCCACATGCCGAGGCCGCCGAGTTGCTGATCTTCAAGGGGGGTGAGTCCCCAGGCTGTGGTAGTCGAGAAGTAGGCCGAATAAAGAGGGCGCGCGGAGAAAGTTAACAGCGCTCCGAGCAGGCCGTTCTGAATCCCGATGGTGGCTACGAAAATGAGCGCGGCGGCGTGGCTGAGCCTTCGGTGGCGGCCCGGTGGTTCGAGCACCAGCGACCAGAACATCAAAGAGGTCACAAAGAAACAGATGTGTTCGATGGCATGTACGAACTCGTTTTCGACGGCCCATCCGTAAGGTCCGGGCAGGTGCCAGAACCAGAGAACGGCGCTGCAAAGGATCCAGACGACGAGGGGCGACATGGACGTCTGCACCGCGCTGTGCAGGCCGGAACGTAGGTAAAATCGGCCGAGAGCGCGGCGCAGCGGGAGGGGAAAGGCCCATAAGGATGCGATGCCCGGACGGCCGGCGACCAGCAGCGGAGGCGCGATCATGATCAGCACCAGATGCTGGGCCATATGGGCGGAAAATAACTGGTCGTCCAAAGCGTCGAGGGGGGAAATCAGCGCGGCAAACAGGATGGCGATAGCGGCGGTGAAAGCGGCGATGCGTGCGGAACTCAAGACCAGTCGGCGGACGTTGCGCGGCATGCGATACAGGCCCGCGAAGTAGAGAAGCAGTGCCATGGCGAGGCTGGCGAGTATCCACGGTTCCCAGTTCCACGGAAGCCTGAGAAACCCGGACATCATACGGGAGTGGCCGGCACGAGGAACACCACTGTGAGGCCGAACAGCAGCGCGTAAAGGAACAGCAGGCTGACCAGCACGCCGCACATGGCCATGAAGCGGGCGCGTCCCTGGCCGCGATCAAGAAGGTGATGAGCGGAGCCGGGGAATTCCTCGAAGGTGAGCCGCCAGCTTCGCAATGCGATCACACCACCGAGGAGCGCCGTCGCTATACAGACTGCGGCGATGGCGAAGAGGGCGGTACGCCAGTTGTGGACCGCGATGGCGGAACTGGCCAGCACCTGGACCTCCCAGGCCAGCGGCGCGGCAATGAGGCCGAGCAGAAGCGCGCCGAGCGCGACGCGGTGGCGATGGGGAGCGGGATGTCCAACGGGCGTGGGTGATTGCGGCATGGGTTCAGGTCAGAGTCGGCGCTATGTAGAAAATGAAAAACACGGCCAGCCACACGACGGTTACGAAGTGCCAGTAAAGCGCACCGATGGAGACGGCGGCGTGGCGTTCGGCGTCGAAATGGCCGAGCGCGGTCCAGAGCAGAAGAACGGCGAGGATGAGCAGGCCGGCGATGACGTGAAGCATGTGAAAGCCGGTGATGGTGAAGTAGAGCGAACCATAGACATCGGTAGAGAGCTTGAAGGGTTGGCGGCTCCATTCGTAAAACTGCATGGAGACGAAAACGATGCCGAGGATGAGAGCGGCGGCGAGTCCGAGTGCGAGGGGGCGCGAATTGCCACGCTCGATTCCGCGTTCGCCCCACCAGACCACCAGGCTGCCGGCGATGAGAATGACGGTGCCGGGGACGGAAATATCGAGGCTCGGCGGACCTGAGGGCGGCCAGTTTCCCAGGGCATGAGAGGCAAGGTAGAAGTAGCTGAAGAAGAGATAAGCGAAGAGAGCGCCTTCGGTTAGGATGAGCGTGAGCATACCCCACCAGCCGGTAGCCAGGTGGCCGCGGCTGCCTATGGGAAGCGGACGATCGGAAATAATGGCTGAATCAGACATCTAACGATCCACCTGCGCCAGAGTGCGTTGGGGCCACAGCCATAAAGCGGTGACGATGAAAGTGGCGAGGGCAGAGCTATAAACGCCCCAGCGGGAATGTGCGAGCATACTGGCGCACAGAGCGGTCATGGCAAGGGCGAGCAGCAGGGGCAGCGAGCTATCGCCGGGCATCCTCAGAATGACATCGGGTTCGGCATCGAGCGGGGATGTCCCGATGGTTTCGCGGCCTTTATCGAGCAGCATGCCGGTATAGATGGAACTGCGTTCGGGACCTTCGTTCATCGCGTCCTCCCAAAGCGGATAGCGGCTGGCGACGATGGGGATGACAGCGAAGTTATAAGGCGGCGGAGGCGATGGAACGGACCATTCGAGCGAGGAGGCATCCCAGGGATTATCGCCGGCGGGTGTGCCATTTCGCAGACTGACGCACGCGTTGAAGATGAAGAGCAGAATTCCGGCGCCGAAGATGAAAGCGCCGATGGAGACGATGAGGTTCGGGGTGGTCCATCCCAGTTGGTCCGCATAGGTGTAAATGCGCCGAGGCATGCCCAGAATGCCCAGGACGTGCATCGGAAAGAACGCCGTATTGAAGCCGGTGAACGCGATCCAGAAACTCCACTTTCCCAGTTTTTCGTTCATCAGGCGGCCGGTGACTTTCGGGAACCAGTAAACGATTCCGCCAAGCACGGGAAAGACGTTGATGCCGATGAGCACGTAATGCAGATGGGCAATAACAAAGTAGGTGCGGGTAAGCTGCCAATCGACCGGAACTGCGGCTGTCATGAAACCGGAAACTCCGCCGATGACGAAGAGCAGAACAAAGCCCGCGAAGTAATGAAAAGCGGCGGTGTATACGGGGCGGCCGGTCCAGATGGTGGCGATCCAGGCGAAGACCGCGACGGCGCTGGGGATCACGATGACAAAGCTGGCGGCGCTGAAGAAAGACAGCGAGAGCAAGGGCAAACCACTGGCGAACATGTGGTGCACCCAGACGCCGAAACCGAGCACCATGGTGGTTACCGTGGAGAGCGCGACGGCCGTATAGCCGACCAGCGGACGGCGGCAGAAAACGGGCAATGCGTCCGACACGATGCCCATGGCGGGCAGCACGATGGCATAGACCCAGGGATGTCCGAACATCCAGAAGAGGTGCTGCCAAAGCAGAGGTTGTCCGCCGGTAGTGCTGTCGAAGAAATGCGTGCCTGCCTGGCGGTCCATCCATAGCAGAAAGAACGCGAGGCTTACCGCGGGTACGGCCAGCAGGTTGCCTACAGATGCGGTAACGGTGCCCCACACCAGCACCGGTACGCGATTGACAGACATGCCAGGAGCTCGCGTACGCGCCAGGGTGACTACGAAGTTGATGGAGCCTACAGTGGTGGAAATGCCGAGCAGAAGCATGCCGAGCGCATAAACATCGATGTTCGGTCCGGGGTTGTAGGCGAGCGACGCGTAAGGGACGTAATTGAACCAGCCGCCATCGGGAGCTTTGCCCAGGGGAAAGCTGCTGTAAAGGAAGATGCCGGAAAAGAGGAAGACCCAGTAAGAAAGGGCATTGAGGCGCGGGAAGGCCATGTCGCGCGAGCCGAGCAGCAGAGGCCAGAGGTAATTGCTGAAGCCGGAGAGCACGGGCAGGGCGTAAAGAAAAATCATGGTGACGCCGTGCATGGTGAAGAGCTGGCTGTAGCGTTCGGGCGAAAGCAGGGTCTGGTTGGGGCGGGCCAGTTGGACGCGGATGGCAAGAGCTTCGAGACCGCCGATAAGCAGGAAGAAGAAGGCGGTGACGATATAGCGTTTGCCAATCTCTTTGTGGTCGACGGTGGAGAGCCAGCCGGCGAGGCCGGGTTTGCCTTCCCAGATTCTTCGCAGCTTTTCCGTGTTCGGTGAACCGGCGATGACAGGCGTACGATTTTGTTCAATGGTCGGAATCATCTAGTTCAAGGTGCTCAGCCATTGAGTTACGGCGGTCAGTTCGGCGCCGGAGAGAAGCTGCGCGGGCATGAGCGCTCCGGGTTTGAAGCGCTGCGGGTTGACGATCCAGGCGGCCAGGTCGCCCGGTTGATCGGGGAGCAGACCGGCGGCGAGAGTGCGTCGGGTCATGAGATGGGTCAGGTCCGGCCCGCGAACTCCCGCAGGGACCACGCCGCGCACGGCGTGGCAGACGCCGCAGTGGGCTTCGAATACTTGCCGGCCCTGCTCGGTAAGGGAGTCGGGCGGCGTTTCCGTGAGCTGGTGTTCGCGCCAGGCGGCGAAATCCCTGGGAGTGTCTGCGATCAAAAACAGCGCCATGTGCGCATGTTGAGCGCCGCAGAAAGCCGCGCACTGGCCGCGATAGACGCCGGGCTTATCCGCCTGTAGCCAGGTGACGTTGGTGATGCCGGGGATGACATCCATCTTGCCCGCCAGCTGCGGAATCCAGAAAGAATGGATCACATCCGCACTCATGAGTTCGATGCGAATGGGCTGGCCGACCGGGATGTGGATTTCATTAGCGGTGGTGAAAACGTCCTCCGGGCGAGGGCTGAGGTAGCGCACGCTCCACCACCACTGCGAGGCTGTCACTTGCAGGGTGAGCGCGGGAAGGCCAGGCGGGCGGCTTACGGCAGCAGTCACGATCATGGTCCACACCATGCAGCCGATGAGGACGACCGAGGAAATCCCGGTGCCGATATAGATCCAGGACACGCCGCCGGCATCTTTGGACTCGGCCAGTCGCTGGGAACTCGGCGCTCTGCGCCTGAAGACGCCACCGATCAGCAGAAAAGCGATGATGGCCACCACCGACAGGGCGACGATGCCGAGCGCCCATCCCAGGCGCGTTATGGGATCGATGGCCGGGCCGAAGGTGTACTGGTAGCTCATTTTTGCGGACCGGTATTTTGCGGTCCGGAAGCTTCGGGCGCGGAATATTCTCCAGGCCGATCGCCCTGGCGAGCATGATCCCATTCGCCAACCGGCACCGCGCCGCCGAGGGACTGAACATAGGCCACCAGTTTCCAGATATCGTCCGGTGGAAGCGCCTTTCCCCAGGAGGGCATTCCCTGAGGGCGCCCTTCGAAGATGCTGTTATAGATCTGAATGGGCAGGCCGCCATAGCGCCAGTAGGTATCGGTGAGGTCGGGGCCCATGTTGCCTCCGCCGCCATAGGCGTGGCAGCCAGCGCAGTTCATGCGTCCGAAGAGTTGCTTGCCTTGTTCGATGGCTTGCGGATTGTCCTGGTAGGGATTAGGTGTGGATAAAGCGGCGATGCTTCCGGAAGCGCCGGCGATCTGCCCGAGCGGCACTGCGGCCGGGGCGCTGGGCGCGGGCGCAGTGGTTGAAGATCCGCCCTGATCGCGCCCGCAGGCGTTGAGGAATAAGAAGAGGGCCAGGGACGCAATTGGTTTGCTGAACGTCATTGTGAATCGCCGCCCAGCGAAAAGACGTAGAGCGTGTTGCCGCCAGCGGGGAAGTCTTCTCCGGCGTGCGCGATCAGGTCGGCATGTATGGTGGCCGCGCCGCCAATTCCCGCTTCCACGGCAATGTACTGATGGCCATCCGGTCCCAGATAAGTCACAGGCTGACCGATGATTCCGGAGCCGAGCTTTTGCGACCAGAGGATCTTACCGGAACGCGCGTCGACGGCGCGGAACCAGCCGTCGGCCGTGCCGTAGAAGACCAGATCGCCCGCTGTGGCGAGCACGCCGCTCATCGTCATGTAGGTCTCTTTGATGGACCAGACCTTCGTAGCCGTGGCGGGATTCCAGGCCATGAATTCGCCCAGGTTGCCTCCAGGCGCGGCATGGCGGTGGATATTCATGCCGTCGTAAGGGGTGCTCGGTATGAAGCCAACCTTGTTATCGGTTACGTCCATGCAGAGATTGAAGATCGCAGCGTAGACCAAGCCGGTGCGGGGCGAGGCGGCGGCCGGTTGCCAGTCTTTGCCGCCCAGATCCGGCGGGCAGACGTTCGAGAGCTTCACGTCAGGATGCGGCTCTTTCTCTTTCACCACCATCGGCATGCCGGTCTTCAGGTCGATTCCGCTCGACCAGTTCTGATAGGCGAAAGGAGCGGCCAGAAGCACTTCCCCGCTGGTACGGTCGATGGTGTAGGCGTAGGCGTTGCGATCGAAGTGGACCAGCGCTTGCCGGACGTGCCCTTTGATCGGCAGGTCGAGAAGAATGTTCTCGTTCACGCCGTCGTAATCCCATCGATCGTGCGGCGTGGTCTGGTAGGCCCAGCGCGCCATGCCGGTATCGGCATCGCGCGCGAAGATAGTGCTGGTCCAGAGGTTGTCTCCCGGCCGCTGATCGGGCACGCGGGGCGAGGGATTGCTGGTGCCGTGGTAAATGAGATTGAGTTTCGGATCGTAAGAAATCCAGGCCCAGACGGAACCGGCTCCGTGCTTCCACATTCCCTCCGGCCAGCTCTTGATGCCGAGGTCCTTGCCTTTCATGTGGTCGTAAAACGGTTTGAAATCGGGGCCAATGCGGACCTGTTCGTCGGAGCCGGTGCTGTAGGCCCGCCAGATCTCTTTGCCGGTTTCGATATCGAGCGCCGCGATCCAGCCCCACGTTCCCATCTCGCCGCCGCTGTTGCCGACCAGAACTTTTCTTCCCACCACGAACGGCGCCATGGTCATGGTTTCGCCACGCTCGAGGTTGCCCATTTTGGTGCGCCAAAGCTGCTTGCCTGTCTTCGCGTCGACGGCGACGGTGTGATCGTCGAGCAGGTTATAGATGAGCCTGCCATCGACATAAGCGACTCCGCGATTCACCGTATCGCAGCAGGCTTTACCTTTCGCGGCCGGGGAAGGATTAGGTTTAAAGGTCCATTTGATCGGTTCGCCGGGCTTGCTGAGATCGAGCGCGAAGAGGATGTTCGGGAATGGTGTGACCACGTACATCGTGCTGCCGACGATGAGGGGCGCGGCTTCGTGGCCGCCCTGCGTGCCGTCGGAAAATGTCCATGCGATGCGAAGCCTGGCGGCATTCCCGGTATCGATCAGGTGCAGCGAACTGTAGCGAGTGTTGGCGTAGTCCCGAGCCTGGCTATGCCATTCGCCGGGCGGATCGTCGGGCGCGAAGTTGAAACTGGCGCCGGTTACGCTGTTGGCGGGAGCACCGCTAACGGCGGCATCGGGAGGGGAACTTCGCAGGCTCTGGCACCAGCTGGTTGCCAGAGTCAGCGCCACGACCCATAACAACGCGCGTGGAGTATTTTTCCCACTCAGGCGTAGTAGTCTCAAGTGGCTTGCGTTCTTGCACGCGAATAGCCAATAGCTCAAAACCGCGGATCAAATGCCGCTGGCTTTGACCCAGAAACTTTCTTTCCATGTGGCTCCCGGCGCTAACATTTGCAGGTCCTTGTACTTACCTTA
>Ga0302319_10008991_pt1 | contig 19321 bp, 16 predicted proteins | sample Bog_T0_2_FD_203319 | JGI IMG/M metagenome (GOLD analysis project Ga0302319, IMG submission 203319) | Peat permafrost microbial communities from Stordalen Mire near Abisko, Sweden - Bog_T0_2 | ecosystem: Environmental > Terrestrial > Soil > Wetlands > Peat | place: Sweden: Abisko, Stordalen Mire... | reverse complement strand
TAAAACGGAACTATACGACTTTTTGGCGTGGGATTTACTCGTATCTTCAATGAGATTAATGAGTTACAAGTGATTTTGTGGTTTTGTTGTGGCCAAAAACCGTGTCCATTTTCAAATTCGTGAATGTTGGCGTTACTCACGAGCGGGGCAGGATCTTAACTTGTGCCGGTTTCCATACTCTTACCTCGCGAGCGTGCGCCACGATCCTTGCCCTCTTTGTTTGGCAGCCGCGTGAGATACAGAACGATTTGGCATCATCAGGGGTTTCCACAATTCGACTGGATCGATCCCCAAGCGCTGGGCGTTGCCTTCCGCGATGCAGATTCGCGCCACGAGACACTCACAGCGCTGGCGCAGAGTGGCGATTTCCTGATCTCTATCATGCAATGCATCGGCTTGGGAGCGGCGTTGTGCTTCACGCGGCGACAGCTCGCTGCCTTTTGCTTGCTCCTCTGCTGCCGCGGCAATCTCCATATCCAGGCCGTATTTTTTGAGAGTTTTGCGGTCAAAGCCCGTCTGTTTTGCCACCGCCAGGACGTGCAGGGGTGCGTCTTCCGGAGACTTCGCCACGGCAGTCACAAGATAGACTCGCACCGCCTCACGCACTTCGTTTTCCATCGATGGGCGCGGCATGGTCAGTTCCCCGTGAGGCGTTTGAACTGCGAGCCCTTGCCAATATGCGGGCGCACGAGAGTTTCTCCGCGATTTGGCGTGGTGGAGAGGATGCGATCAACGCCCGCCAACGTGGCCTTCGCATCTGCGATCCAGTGTTCGGACAGATCGGCTTCTCCGCGAGACCTTTGCGCTTCGGCATTTTCCAGAGTCAATTTCGTCCTCTGCTGCAACTGGACGAGGTTTTGTCGATGTACCCCATTCGCGGTATCGAACAAGTAGTCGTCACAATCCTTGACGCAGTTCAACATCTTTGGACAGGGCGATACCTTGAAGTCATGCACGCAAAGGCCAAGCGGAGTTACATGTACCGCCTGTAGCTGCGCTTCCAGAAAGGCATCGCGGACATCGTCGTGCAAATTGAAATAGATGTCCGCAACGGCGCCTTTTGTACGGCCGGATTGGAGCGCACTCTTCAACGTGTTGATCCGTTCAGAGGGAGTCAGGTGCTTGTAGGCTTCCAGATCTCCGAGATGTTCCCGGCCTTGCCAGCGCGCGATCACCTCATCGGGAACGCCGGCCACAGCCGCCTTGGTTGTGACCCAATGTCGAAACTGGTGGCTGTGCAGGCGAAAGAACTGTCCTTCCTCGTCCCGCAATCCGAAGCGTACAAAGGCGGATCGCGTGGCCGTTCCTAACGCCGTCCTTCTTCCCAGAAAGTCGTTGACGGTCTGCTCCAAGACGGGCTCAACCAGGAGAGGGTTTGTTTCAAGATGCTCGTTGAAGAAGTTGCGAAAAGCGATGAACAGGCTCTTGGAGAGACTCTGCCGAGTCCCATCGCGGCGATCGACAACCCACAACGCCGGCACACGCAGTCTGAGCAGGTACGAGCGAACATCCGCTGCCCGATATTCGTAGCGGGCCGATTTCCGGCCAGGTATCCGTATCGCCTCCCGGGCAAGCTCGGAAAGGGGAAGCCGATTGACGCTGGTAGGGGCAATGCGAAGAAGCTTGGCGACCTCTTCGCGCCGCAACAATCGATTCCCGGTGATGCCGGGGAGAGTTACCCGGTCGGGCCTGGCTTCAAGTTGCCGAGCGCGTTTGCGGGCAGCAAGAGTCAGCTTCTTTGCTTCCTGAATAGCGGTCCTGGCAAGCTCAGCCTGTTTCGGCGTCATCCAGCGAACCGCCAGCTGTTTCCGCCCGCCGCGGGACTTTTCCTTGTGGTACCGTATTCCCCAACGTTTCCTTGTGCCAGTTCCCTCCGAGCACAGGCAGTCCAACGGCAGCGTGAGTGCTTCGCCGATGCGAAACGCCGTTGCCAGCATCACCGCGAGGACACAGGCAATCAATCTGTCGCGCGGCTCCCTCGCATATTTCGCATAGATGTCGCCCACGGCCTGAATCGCGCCGTCTGACGGCAAGCGCTTCATCCGCTCCAACTGTCCATCCAATGTGTATCGCTCTGAGTCGTCGGTTCGCGGCGTGGTGAATATGACTTCCATCGGCCGCACGATACCGCCACCCGGGGCCGCGGCGAGCGATCGCATCATGAACTGGAGTTGAGTGGACCTCTTGTAGGTTGTCGATGGGCTCCAGTGGGCGAGCATTACTTGCTCGGTTTTCAGCAGATCCTCCTCGGTCAATAGCGACCAATCGAATCCATGCGAGTCGCCGAATCGAGAAGCGATGGCTTCCCAGAGCATGCGCGCGATATCCACTCGATACGACATCGTTCCGGCGGTACATCGGCTCAGCATCAAGTAGGCTTTTACAACGTTTGCAAAACGCGGTGGCAGGCCATCGGTCTCGGAACCGTAGCGAGTGAAGTGCAGCCGAGAGTTGGAGGTCTTGTGCCTGGAAGTGCGCAGATGCCGGACATCCCAGATCGGCGAGTCAAAATCTCCGTTGGGAAACAAGGCAGGAAAGAGCGCCCGTCCTTGACGCACATACGATGTCTCCGCTGCCAGCGTCATGCAGACGTATCCTTCCTGCCGGATTCCTGCGCGATCTGCGCCAGCAACTGGCGAATGGCGGCCATGACGTCCTCAAACTGCATAGGAATGCGGGAATCGCTAACCGGTTTCATCGCCTCCGCAATACGTTCGAGCGCCGCCAGAACCTCGGCGTGAGGGCCGGTACGGAAGGCCGCGAAGAACTCACAGGGATAACAAGTGAGCGGGGGAGCCAGGCGGCACAGTCCATCCTTGCGAACATCGCGGCCGCACATGCCAATCCCACCCAGGTTCAGCGGGGCCGTTGGCAAGTGAACGAGTTCGCCTGGGATACTCTTGGGCGGAACACCTGGGAAAACCGATCGAGTATGCGAGTCGACAATCCTTCCGCGAAATCGCTGCAGCAAGGGATCGAATATCCGGTCGAACTGCTCTCCCAACTGATCAACAACGTAAGACGCCGCTTCTACGTAAACGTCGACGTTCTGCAGGTCTGTGTGGTCGAGGACTTCAGCTATCCTCTCCCGTGATGCACCCTCTCTCGCCATCTCCGTCGCAAGAGTTGACCGAAACCGTCGTGGCGTGAGGTGAAGCTGCGATCTGGTTCGCGGTGAAATCAATCGAGCCGCGGTTGCGAATCGCGCCATCGCCTGGTTGATGCCTTCCTCGGGAGAATCCGACGGCAACCAATGAAACAGAGGATCCTCCGGCCCTCCCTTGCGCAGCGCGATCAGCAGTTGCCCGAGTTGGTCGCTGACCGGTCTCGTTCGGGTCTCCCGGAACTCCTTACGCTTTTTCACGCGCGGCATCTGAATCTGGTATTTTGTGATCGTTCGCGAACGGCCGCCGTCAACAATCTTCGTCTCGAAGACGCGCAGGTCGTGGTTCTTCATCCGCGCGGTTGACTGCGGATTAAGGCCCAGTTCCAAATGCAGCATGAGGAGCGCGCGATCAAACGGCGTTCCCGCACCTGCGGCAATCGCCTGGATTACGATCCGTTGCTCGTCCGAGTCCAATGGCCCTTTCAGCGGATCCCGGAAACGAACGGCTGCACCCTTGACGTTGCCTTGCGCGCGAATAGTCTTCAAAGCCAAGGCAAGATCGCGATCAAACTCCGGCAGTTGCACGCCGAAAGCTCCCCAGAAGTACATCTCCCGCAGGCGCGCAAAGTCGTTGCCCTTGCTGGCCGTCGAGAGGCCATGCTCGAGAAATGCACGGAACATCTCCTCGGTCAATTGGCTCCAATCGAATGGCGCACATCTGTAGGCGCCAACGGAGTGCGGCCGCGCGGCGTACCAGAGAACGAATCTGCGGAACATCACGAAATCGTTCCAAACAGTCATGCCTTTTGAGAAGGTCAGCCTGTATGCAAGGTAGATCTTCAGGATGTGGACGGATCGGCCCGAGAGACTCAGCCGGGAAGAGGCAGGCAGAATAAATTTCCAATCGATCTTGAGCAGACGGCCGCCATCGGCCGAAGCGCGAAAGCTCCAGACTTCATCTGTCGTATCGACGATCTGCCGGTCTTTGGTGATGACCTGTGCGCGAACCGCCGGCAAGGGCGGCAGAGGCGGTGCTTGTTGTTTCAATATCGCCGTGGCGGCAGTCATGGTTGACCTGCCTGGGAGCCGTAAAGGCGTTCGTTCCGTTCGCGGAGAAAGGCGCCGGCGCAGCGGGCCATCGCGTTCTGTGTGTAATGCAGCGGCATGGTGGAGCCCGGCTTCCAGCCGCCCAATGCTCGCAGCAGGGCCAGCGTCTCTTCCTCGGGATGCTGAGCGAGCAACTCTTCCGCCAGGACCTCAGCCCAAGTGTGACGAAAACTATGCCAGGAAAGATGTTCAATCCCGGTGTTCCTTGCGATTACACAGGCCACTTCGTTGGTGGCGGTAATCGACAACGCTTGTCCCGCCGCCGTTACGAACAAATAGGGACTCTGCCCAGCTGGACGTCCAGTTGGCGGCCGGTTCGTCAGATAAGCGCGGAGACCGCTTCGAATCTCTCCCGATAGATCGAGCACCCGCTCGATGGTCTTCACGGCAGGGCGGTGCCGTCGATGATCTGCCGCGTCATGAGCCCGTCGTCTGACCTTAAGCCCGGGCGATTCCGGCCGTGGCAAGTCATCCAGCCGAAGCTTGAGCAACTCTCCACGTCGAAGGCCACACTGAATCGCAATCCCATACATGAGCCAGTTGCGCAGGCGCGTTTCGGTTCGGAATGGATTAGCGGCGGCGAACTGAAAAGGCAGAATAAGGTTGCCGTTGGCTACACGGCGAGGACCGATCAACCCGTTAACGCGCGCCACTTCTTCGACGGTCAAAGGCTGGATCCGTTGCGAATCACCGCTCTGGCGAGTGACTGCATGAAAGGCCTCATCCAGACATGCCCTCTGGCAGCGGATCTGATCGAATGACACTCTCTGCGTGCGTCCCTGGCCGGCAGGATCGGCCGCCCACTTCAGGAAATCACGGATCACGCTCGCATGACGGGCCACAGTGTTGCTGCTGGAGATCGAGGCCTGTGTGATCTCAACGACGTGACCGCCAACTCTCAGAAACACAAGCAAGTCTTGAATCTGCATCCCAGTCAGTGCTTGGCCTTCTTCGAGAAGATCGTCCAACTCTCCGCCGAGAGCAGCACTGCTCCACGTATAGAGCAAGCCAATGGATCGCAAATCGTTGGTCAGGGTCGAAGGCATGGACTGCCAACGCCTGCGGCGGACCACCCACCGTGTGGCAACCCGAACGGGAATCCAACTGGACGCATCTACCAGGGTTGGTAGCAACTCTCCGGTGTCGAGCGTCAACGTAAGAACCCGGAATCGGCGCTGCCGACCCTCCGCCGCCCGATCCTCGCTCGCATGCTCCCTCATCGGCACAGTCACCTGCCATGCCCGAAAAAGACGAAGCGAAGATGATTTTGTTAGCCAGCCATGGTCTCAGCGCCGCGCCCTTCGATGGAGCCTTCCACTCCGCCCTAAACGCGCCGCCCTACGGGCGTCGCAGGGCTCCGTTCCAGGCTCCATCGAAGCAGAACAACCACCCCATCACGACGAACCCTACGCCGTTAGAGGTTCTTCTTCTGCTTCCGAGAAAAGCGACAAGTCGATCCTCGTAAATGGACACGAAAACCAAGGTAGTACCCTAAAACGGGATGTCGTCGTCGGAGATTTCGGCTGACTGGGCGTAGTCGTCGTGGCCGCCGGCTGCCGGCGCGGGACGCTGGTCGAAGCTTGCCGCCGAACTGGACGAACTGGCCGCGCGCGTGTAGCCGCCCTGGCCGCCGCCGGAGCCTTCTTCGCGGCCGGAGAGCAGGACGAGCTCATTGACGAGTATCTCGGTCTTGTAGCGCTTCTGCCCGGACTCCTTGTCGTCCCAGCTATTGGTCGTAATCTTGCCCTCGATGTAGAGCTTGGAACCCTTCTTCACATAGTCGCGGACGATCTCCGCGGTGCGGTTGAAGGCTTTCAGGTTGTGCCATTCGGTGCGATCCTGCCAGTTACCCTGGGCGTCCTTCTGCCGGTCGCTGGTGGCCAGGGTCAGGTTGGCCACCATCACGCCGCTGGGGGTGGAACGAATCTCAGGGTCCTTGCCTACGTTGCCCAAAAGGGTGACTTTGTTAACGCTTCTTGCCATGTCGGTTTGCTCCAATAAGTGAAAAGAATAGCAGAGGGCCGGGACCGGGGTCAGGGTTTGCGCGCCAGGCGGCGGTTGCGGAACCACTTGGCCAGGCCGAGCGCGAGGAGCAGACCGCCGAAGGGAATGCACATCAGGGTGACGATCAGGGCGAACCAGCCGGTGTTGGTGCTGGCGCCGGTGGCCGTGAAGCCGCCCAGCAGGGTGACCAGGAGGATGCCGGCGAGGATGCCGGAGCCGAGGATGGATGCGCCCCATTGAAGAAGCTGGCGTGTGCCATCGTCGGGCTGGTTGGGAGCGGGCACGTTGGTCTCAGCCTAACCTTTCACGGCGGCCAGCATGGCGTAGACGATGACCCCGGTCACCGAAACATAAAGCCAGATGGGAAACGTCCAGCGCGCAACCTTGCGGTGCGTGGGAATGCGCCCGGTTAGAGAGAAGAAGAACGTAACCAGCACCAGCGGCAGAGCCACCATGGAGAGCAGCACGTGGCTGACCAGGATCGTCAGGTAGACGATGCGGAGAATGCTATGCCCGGGGTAATGGCTCTCGCCGTGCAGCGCGTAATTGCCGATGTAGCAGACGAGAAAGAGGGTGGAAAACGCGAAGGCCGTGATCATCGCGGTGCGGTGCGCCTTGATCCGGTGTGTGCGGACAAAGCGGTAGCCCATCATCAGCGCGGTAGCCGCCAGCCCATTCAACACCGCGTCGATCGCGGGCAGAAAGGCGAGTTTCTTTCCCGAGAGATCGAGCGCCGGATGGAAGTAGATAAGCCAGAAGAGGAAGAGCGTGGCCGCGGCGCTGATAAGGAGGATTGCGGCGATGGGGCCTCGTGTGCTGGATTGGGGGGCGACGGCGGTGGGCATGACGTTCGGGTTCCTTAGTGCTTCTGGGTGGCGCAGAGCATGAGCGTGGTGAAGAGCAGAGGCAGGTAGAGGACGCTGACCTTGAGCAGGTCGCGGGCCAGCATGCGGCTTTCGGTTTCATCTTTGGCGCGCAGGATGCCGGCAAATCGGATGGTATAGGCGAGGTAAAGAAGTCCGAGCAGGACAGCCAGGATGGCATAGACGCTGTTGGTCATGCCGAGAAACCAGGGCGCCAGGCTGACGGGAATCATGGCCACGGCGAAGAAGAGCGCTTCGGCTACGGTGGACCATCCGTCGGGCTGGACGACGGGCAGCATGCGGATTCCGGCGCGGGCGTAGTCGTCGCGATAGAGCCAGGAGATGGCCATGAAGTGGGGAAACTGCCAGACGAAGAGAATGGCGAACAAAGCCACTGCCGGCCACTCGATGTGGGGGCGGGCGGCGGTCCATCCGAGAAGCGGGCCCATGGCGCCGGGGAATGCGCCGATGAAGGTGGCCAGCGTGGTGAAGCGCTTGAGCGGGGTGTAGATGGCCACGTAGCAGAAGGCTGTGAGCAGGGCCAAAGAGACGGTGAGCAGGTTGGTGCGCATGAGGAGCCACACCGCACCGAGGGTGAGGGCGCTGAGGCCGGCCAGAATGCCTTCGGCGAGCGTGAAACGGCCGCTGGCGAGCGGGCGTTGGGCGGTGCGGATCATGCGGGCGTCGGTTTTGCGCTCGAGGGCCTCGTTGAGCGCGCCGGCTCCAGCGGAGACCAGGCCGATGCCGAACAGGGCGTCGAGCAGGCCGGGCTGGACGCTGGAGATGCCGGATCTCATGGAGCCGAGATAGAAGCCGCCCCAACCGGTAACCAGGACCATGCCGACTACTTTGACCTTGAACAGCTCGCGCAGGTCGTGGATGAGCGTGGCCGTTGCGCCGGGGCTGGGCGCGTGGAGATGCGCCGGCCCGTGGAGATGGCCGTCGACGGCAGGAGCGGCGAGCTCGGCGGGAACTGCGGCCTGGGAGGCGGGCGCCATGAAAAGGTTTGAAAACCTCAAGAGGGTTGGCAGAGTGTGCGGCGAACAGATGCCTGATTCGATGATAGCAAGCAGGCAGCGGCGGACGCCCGCATTGCGGTCAGCCGAGCCGGGCGGCCCGGAGAATTGCGTCGGCGACCTGGTTGGGAGTGAGGGCGTCGACGGGGACGGAGACGTGAGCGGCGCGATAAAGAGGGAGGCGGCGGGCGTAGCGTTGGGCCAGATTGGCCTGGTCGGCGAGGATGGGGCGGGTGTCTTCCGTGCCGGCGCAACGGGCGAGGGTAGTGGCCAACTGAACCTCGAGGTGGACGAGCAGAGTGCCGGGGGTGTTCAGCAGCAGGTCGCGGGTTTCGGTCCGTTCGATGGCGCCGCCGCCGAGAGCCAGGACCAGGGCGTCCTGAGCGGCGAGGCGGGCGATGGTTGCGTGCTCGCGGTCGCGGAAGGCTGCTTCGCCGTGGCGGACGAAGAGTTCGGCAATCGTGGAAGCCGCTTCGGCTTCGATGACGTCGTCGGCGTCGAGGAAGCGCCAGCCCAGACGGGCGGCGACGAGCGGGCCGACGGTGGTTTTGCCCGAGCCCATGAAGCCGGTGAGCACAATGCGGCGAGGCGGCGTGGAGAGGCTTGGGGGAGATTCGGGTTGGCGCGTGGAGCGAGGGGTCATGGGAGAGTCTGTGTCCGCAGTCAGTCTTACCACTCTAAGTTACATGGAAAAGCTCGCGGAGAGCACTTGTCCCCGGAAAACTTCCATCCGTGGAGCGATAACTTCAAGGCGGGGCAAGTTATCCCGGAGCAAAGCCGCAAGTTATGAAACCCGGCCGCAAGTTACTTGGTCGAGAGAGCAGAAGGCGGGGCTTCGATGGAGTAGATGTCGTAGGAGACGCCTTGATTGTACGGCACGCCCTGATGAAGAAACGAATCGATCTTCACATAGTTCGGGCTCAGTTCCTTTTCGTAGATGCTCCCGGTGTTGAGGATGACGGTGGGAATCTCGCCCTTCTGCAACAGGGCTTCTAAGCCGCCATTCTCGCAGCGCGCGCGCGTGGCGGCGTGGAACTGGGGGTCGATGATGAGTGCGGGAGCCTGATCGCCGGTCGAGATCCAGGGCTGGATGAAGCTCTGGTCGGTGGTGAAGATCGGCTTCTTCAGTTGCGCCAGACGATCGCGCACGGCGACGGCATTTGCAAAATCGCTTGCGGTGGCCACTTGCACGGTTCCAAAGGTATGGCGTCCGCTGGGCGCCGCGGCCAGTTGGAGCGCGGGCTGCACGCATCCGAGCAGAAGCAGCCAGGTGACGATCCGCGGCGGCGCGGTAAAGATGGCAAACTGGAATAACGTGGAGGCCGCGACAAAGGATTCAAGAAGATAGTTGGGCGCACCGCCGGCTTTCGACATGGCGAAGGAACCGCCGATAAAGGCAATGGCAAAGACGGTGATGAGAAGGCGGAATGCGTTGTCTGCCCGGCGCGCGCCCGCGGTGAGCAAAAGGACGATGGGGATGGGAAGCCAGTAACAGTTCTCGACAACGAAGGGGGCTCCCTGTTTCAAGACATTTTGCAAGAAGAATCCAACGACGAGCTTGGGTGCAACGAGAACGCTGAATCGATATTCGGGCGAACCCAGCAGAAGCGTTGCGGTGACAAGCAGGGCAAATACGGACAGGAGCAGAGCGAGATCGCGCCAGCGCCTGTGAACGAGGAGAAAGAGACAGACAGAGGCGAGGGTGAGCACCACGGACTGCTTGAAGGACCATGCGAAGTAGAAGAACAGGCCGGCCAGCGCGAACGCGAACCGCCAGGGGCGCAGCACAAACACGAGGGCGATCATGACCATGGCGATGGCGCCCAGGTCAGGACGTATGGTAAGCGCCCAGAAGCGCACCATGGAAGTGGAAAACCACAGTGCCAGCGCGAAGAGAAGAGACAAGAGACTGTGCGCGCCGCGCAGCTTGAGCCAACTCTGCACAAGTCTCCACTGAGCGATTGCGCCGGCCAGCGCAAACATTGAGGTGAACAAACGTCCCCAGGTCTCGATGCCGGAATCCCATGCGCCGATGAGTCTTAGAAAGACAACATAGGTTTCGTAGAAGAGATAGTTGTAGAGCGAGATGGTGAAGGGATAGGTGAACGGCCACTCATAGACAGGCAAGTGGCGCATGCCCTTCCAGACGGAGTAAATCATGAGGAACTCGCCGCTCTCGGTGCTGAACAGCGAGCCATACTTGAAGACGCTTCGCGCACGGATGAGGTAGATAGCGAGATTGAGTGCGGCGAACAAAACCACAGCGACAACCCGGAATCGTGTGAGGGTATAGCCTGACTCCCTGGACGACTCCGTCATGGGTACTCTCCTGGGTCTGTTTTGAAGGGGCGCAAGGGAAAGAATAACACAGGGGAAATCGTGTTGAGGGCCTGTGATTGGCGCGGCCAAGCGAGCGTTTGGTTGATTGCTTCGATCGGGATTTTGGTGGGAACATTCCCAAATCAGGGCGGCGATTTCAAGCGGGCATGGCGGCTCAGCCGAGGACCATGACAATGGCTCCCGCAGTGATGAGAAGGCCGCCGGCGACGGCTGTGGGGTTGAGTTTCTCGCCCAGCAGCAGCCAGGCCAGGAGCATGACCAGCGGGACACTGAGCTTGTCGAGCGGGGCGACGCGCGAGGCAGGGCCCAGTTGCAGGGCGCGGAAGTAGCACAGCCACGAGAGGCCGGTGGCCAGGCCGGAGAGGGTGAGAAAGAGCACGGTGCGGCGGTCGAGTGCGCGGATCTCGGACACAAGTCCCGCGCCGGGGCTGGCCAACGCAAGAGCGATGCCCCAGGCGAAGACCACCACCACGCTGGTGCGCAGGGCCATGGCCAGGTTCGAGTCCACATGCGCCACGCCCACTTTGGCCAGCAGGGCGGTGGCGGCGGCAAAGGCCGCGGAGAGCAGTGCCCATCCAATCCAGCTCATGGGAACCATGGTACGCGGCGACGGCGGGGCCGGGGATGGTTTTTGCCTTCGTTTACACTGCAAGGGATGGAGACAGGACGAGCCAGCAAAACCGCCCTTCGCGTGGCTGTCCGGCGCGCCGCGCACCAGTTGATGGACCACCCCCCGGTGCTGAACGACCCGATTGCGTTGCGGCTGGTGGGAGGGGTTTCCGCCCGGGACATGGAGCGCGCGCAGCACAAGGTGGCGCGGGATTTTCGCGCCTACATGGCGGCGCGCAGCCGGTTTGTCGAAGACCAGTTGGCGACGGCCGTGGCGCAGGGTGTGACGCAGTACGTGATTCTAGGCGCGGGCCTGGACACGTTTGCCTGGCGCAATCCGTTTCCGGGATTGCGCATCTTCGAAGTAGACTTTCCGGCAACGCAGGAGTGGAAGGGCGGAATGCTGCGGGAGGCCGGCCTGGCCCAACCGGAAGGACTCACGCTGGTGCCGCTCGACTTTGAGCACAAGGCGCTGGCGGCGGGGCTGGCGGAGTCTGGGTTCGACGCAAGCCGGGCCGCGTTCTTCGGCTGGCTGGGGGTGGTTCCCTATCTGACACGGGAGGCATTTCGCGCCACCGTCAGCGACCTGGCGCGCATGGCTGCCGGTAGCGGGGTGAGCTTCGACTATGGCCTGTCAGCCGAGGCGCTTGGTCCACTGCGACGGCTGGCTCTGAAGGCGCTCTCGGAGCGCGTGGCCTCGGCGGGCGAGCCGTTCAAGCTGCTTTTTACCCCAGATGAGCTTGAGCGGGAATTGCGCAAAGCCGGATTTGATCGCATTGAGCAGTGGGACAGCGGGCAGCTGAATGCACTTTACTTTACGGGGCGAAGCGACGGGTTGAGGCTTTCCGATCCGGGGCTTGGCATGCTGGTGACGGCATGGGTGTAAGTCGCCGAGAGAAGGCGCGGGCGATGTGAATCGCGAGGATTTTTTGATTTCTTTATAAGAACCTGATGCGATGTGTGCAAGCGCAAGCTTGCACATTACCCGCGTACCCGTCCCGCTGAGTTTTTCCTAAGAAAATGGTTCCGCGCGGCGCAGGCTGTGGTATGTTACAGGAATGTTGCTGGGTGCGCAGGAACCTGGAGCCAGATCCCGGCAAATCAACAAAACAGGGCATTAGACGCCATTTTTCGCTCCCGATTGTCGATTCAGGCAGGAACTAGAACTCATGAGTCGAGCGGGTATATCAGGGACGAAAGGCTCACCCAAGTGAGGATGGCGAAGCCTCGCACAGATTCTACTTAATCCATTTAGTTGCAAGCAAGTGTCTGCATTCCTGCACCGCGGACTGGACCGGGAGCTGCGCCGTAAATGGGTCTGCAGGCTTTGCCCCGGCAGAAAAGACCGCAGCCCTCACGGTCCTTTACAAGACCATATCGAGCCACTTGGTGGCGGGAAGACCTGAAGGCGCACATCCTCACGAGATCTCGGCTGTTTCCCAACCGCTGAAAGTCCAACCCGCGGATGGAAGCGCTCCACGCCCGATGTGGCCACGCCGGCCGGCATGGATCCCCGGTACCTTTGAATTCCAGAGCTCTCACCTATGTCAAAGTCGACAAGCCAAAGCCAAGCCATTCCACACGGGGATGGGCACGTCGCGGGGGCGCCCAGCCCCAAGGGACGTGGCGCGGGCGAGCGGATCCTCGCAACCGCGACGGAGCTTTTTGCCCGCTTCGGCTACAACGGTGTCAGCACCAGGGATGTTGCTTCCGCGGCCCAGGTGAATGAGGTCACGGTATACCGGCATTATCCGCGCAAGTATGACCTCTATCTGGCAGTGCTTGAGGCGGAGTTGCAGCAGCTGCGCTTCCGCGGCGATCTGCTCGCCCGGATTGCCGAGGCTTCCGATGGACGGACAGCGCTTGTGCGCGCCTTCGAACTGCTGACGAAGACACTGATGCACAAACCGGAGATTCTGCGGTTGCTGCAATACAGCGCCCTGGAGCTGAACGAAAACTTCGACCCGCTGGTTCGCCGTCACCTGGGAGAATTGATCGAGGTGGTTGCCCGGTATCTTGAGCCGTGGATCAAGAATGGTGAATTGCGCTGCACGAACGCGAAGACCGTCGTCCTTACCCTGGTCGGTATTGTGATCAGCCACAATTCTCTGCAGCGGGTGTTTCTGGGCAAGGAACTGGGCCCGGAACGGATGTTTGAAGCCTATGCGAGCTTTGCGTTCATTGACCATGGAGAACAGCCAAGGCCACCGGTTGCCCAGCAACCCGCAGGCAACGCGTTGCGCGAAGCGAGTGCCGACTGATGCGGCAGATCCGTAACCAGACAGGAAAAGCTATGCCCGGCCACAAGCCGGGCAATCAGACTCAAGGCGCAGCGCCGGGCGATTTGGCGGGGAGAGCGCACTCTTATTTCGATCGCGAGCGTGTCCGCGCACTGATTGAGGACAAGGTGGTCATGGTGACTGGCGCCGCGGGGTCCATCGGGTCGGAACTGTGCCACCAGATCGCCGAGCTTCGGCCGAGGACCCTGGTGGGCTTCGACCAGGCGGAGACACCGTTATTCCACCTGGAGCGAGAGTTGGCGGGGAGCTTTCCGGGCCTGGACTTTGCAACTCAGATAGGAGATATAACCCGGTTCGCGGATGTAAACGGGGTGATGCGCGAATATCGGCCTTCGGTTGTCTTTCATGCTGCCGCCTATAAGCATGTTCCGATGATGGAGAGTCAGGTATTTGCCGCGGTTGAAAGCAACATCTTCGGCACGTGGCAGATTGCGCTTGCCGCATCCACCCATGGAGTGGAATACTTTGTGTTAATTTCCACCGACAAGGTGGTACGGCCGGCCAGCATCATGGGCGCGACCAAGCGAGTCGCGGAGGTTGTTGTTGGTGCGCTGCAGAAGAAGACCGGCACGGAATTTATCGCGGTACGTTTTGGCAATGTAATCGGAAGCAGTGGGAGCGTCGTCTCCATCTTCAAGGATCAGATTGCGGCAGGTGGTCCGGTAACCGTAACCCATCCCGAGATGAGACGCTATTTCATGACGGCGACCGAGGCAGGCCCATTTCTATTGGAAGCTCTTGCCTATGGCAAGGGCGGAGATATTTTGGTTCTCGACATGGGGGAGCCGGTAGAGATCGTGGATCTTGCCTGGAGTCTCATAAGTCAATCCGGCTTGCAACCTGAGCGGGACATCAAGGTCGAGTTTCCGGGAGTGCGTCCGGGAGAGAAGTTATTCGAAGAACTGAACCTGCAAGCTGAGCATCTGACTTCCACCGCGCACCCCAGAATTCAAAGGTCCATTCAACCGGTGCATGCCGGCAAGGCGCAAGTCAAAGACTATCTGCGCCGGTTTCGACAAGTTTGCGAGACCCGCGATGCAACCCGTCTAATGCCGCTCCTGAAACGCCTGATACCGGATTACAATCCCGGAGTCCGCGATGAGCAGTCACACTTACGATCAAGCCAAAGCTTGAGGTTCGATCCGGTCCAACATACAGCAGCCCAATCTGGCCTGTCGGTTCCCGTTCCCCAGATGACTGTAGCGCGCCCCTCCTGAAATGCACTAACTACCGGCATACAGTCGACCGGGCCATCCAGGGAGAATTGCCATGAGTACAAACACAGACAAGCCGTACTTCGCGGAGTTTGAAAGCCTGGAAACCTCGGCCAGCAATGCCCACGCAGACCGGCTCTTTTTTCAAATTCGATTTGAGCATCTTGCCACCGCCGCGGAGGTCCTGGGCGATTTCATTGCCGCGGCCGTTGGCCTGGTTGGCGCATACCGCCTGTATCACTTCCTGGGCCTGGGGAGAGACATCGTCTATTCACCCACGGTCATCCTTGAGGCTGTACTGGTTTTCGCGTTGCTTTTCGTCATTCTTCTGGATCGGGAAGGGGTCTATCGAAAAGGTTCCGGAATGCTTCGGGTGAGCGAAACAGAGCGGACCCTGCGCGTATCGGTGCAGGCCTTTTTGATACTCCTCCCCGCAGCCATTTTTTCGGCTCACCTGATCTCCCGCTGGGTACTTTTCCTGGGCGTGCTGCTCGTGCCGATGGCCGTTGTCTGCGAGAAGCAGCTCCTTTTCTCCATCGTTCGCCGTTTGCACATGCGCGGACGCGGCGTGCGCAGAGCGATCATTTACGGCTCCGGGTTCACCGGCAAGCGCGTGCTCTCTGTGCTGTTGCGATCGAGGAAGCTGGGAATCAACCCGACGGTCTTCGTGGACGACGATCAGAAGCAGGTGGGGAGAACGATCTTCGCGCTCAGCTATCACCGCGATCAATCCGCGGAGGTGATCCATGGCCCCGTCACGGCGGAGCTGATCAAGAGCTGCGACGCCGATATGATCGTGGTGGCAATTCCTTCGCTGGGCCAAGATAAGCTTTATGCCATTGCCGCGGAAGCAAAGAAGGCGGGAGTCATGCTGGCGTTTGTCCCCAGCCAGACGATTTACGAGGATGCCTGGGTCAATTATGTAGACATCGATGGCATCATGCTTGCCACGGTGAGTCCGCCGGAGACCATGCACCTGTACGAAATGGCCAAGCGCACGCTCGACCTGCTGGTGAGCGCGACAGCCCTGGTATTTCTTTCGCCTCTATTTGCATTACTGGCGCTGGCGGTCCGCCTTGACTCGGAGGGCCCCATTATCTTCAAGCAGCAGCGGGTGGGAAAGAATGGCCGGCTGTTCGAGATTTACAAGTTCCGGACCATGCGCATCGACGCCCCCACTTATCAGTTTTCTCCAACTTCGGTCGGCGACTGGAGAATCACGCGGGTGGGCCGAATCCTGCGAAAGATCAGCCTCGATGAGTTACCGCAGATTCTGAATGTTATAAAGGGCGATATGTCGCTGGTGGGCCCCCGGCCTGAAATGCCTTTCATTGTCAAGATGTACGGCCCGCGCGAGCGGTTGCGGCTGTCGGTTCTGCCGGGGATCACCGGACTGTGGCAGCTAAGTGCCGATCGCGCTTTTCTAATTCATGAGAATCCACAGTACGACCTCTATTACATCCGGAACAGGGGGTTCTTCATGGATCTCGCAATCCTGCTCCACACATTGGCCTTCGCCATCAAGGGCGTGTAGCCGGACTCGTGCAGATTTGGGGTTCTGTTTGTAACTCAGGCACCAGCACTCCCCGGATGGAATGAAGGCACTGATGTCATATTTGCAGCGCCAATTTGCAGGAAGATCCATCATCAATCCTAACGGAAGCTATGGCGTGAGTCATGCCATACATTGGCCACTTCGGATGGGGCGAAGCCAGAGCATGGCGATCATTCGAGCCGCACTCGAAATCGCTGACGGAAGTTATCGGATGCGTGCTTCCACGGAGTCTCAAAAGTAATTGAACATGAGCCGGCGGCCGCTCTTGGGCCGATCGGTATGTGATACCTTAGAATTCAGGCGCACATACTGAAAATACTGTGTACTTGATTCTTTTCTTTCCAACAGGTGAATGCCTAGTTTCCAGACAGGAGTCAGTTCAGCCGCAATGTCCACGACTAAACCAGATATGCCCTCTTCATTGGAGCCGGATCATCCTTCGATTGACGATGGTCTTGAGAGCCAAGACCTGTCTCTTCGCCAGGCAATCAGGGTTCTTCGCTCTCGTTATCGTTTCATCCTTTTCATAGCCTCCGTAATTGTGCTGGTGGCCGTGCTGGCTTCCATTATCCTGCCTGTCAAGTACGAAGCTACATCGACCATCGAGCTTAAGCAGGATCAGGGTGAACTAAGCGGCCAACTCGGCGAGGTCGCGAGTTCGTTGACCGGATCGGACGACCTCAAGGTTGACTTGAAGACCGCGAAATCTGTCTTTCAAGATCCGGCGCTGGGTGTAGAAGTGCTTGAGCGCATCCGTTCCGGCGATTTGAAGGCTCCCGCCGACTCGTCGTTTTTGGGCGGCAAGGAGCAGGACAAGGCCCCGGGAACTTCGCTCCGCGATCAGCCGAGGACGAGGGAAATTCTGCTGGGCAGCTTCGAGAATCATCTTAATGTGGAAGAAATTTCGGGAACGCGGCTGCTCCAGATAACGTTTAAAGATAAAGATGCGGGGTTCGCGGCGGATGTCGCGAATGCCATCGTCAAACAGTACATTACAGATACGCTGAAACGGAGAAATGCATCAACGTCAGAGTCAACCGAGTGGATGCAAAACCAGCTTGAACAACTTAGGCAGCAGGTTGAGACTGCGCAGAAGAACCTGGTTGAATTCCAAAAGCGAAGTGGGTTCATTGTCGTTCCATCGACAGGAAGCGGAGGCGGAGGCGGAGGAGGCGGAGGGGCGTCTTCAGGGGGAGCACAACTTCATAGCACGCTTCTGGATCGGCTGCTTGCACTTAACTTCGCCCTTGTGCAGGCGCAGGGAGCCAGAATCTCACAGGAAGCTACTTATCGGGTTCTGAAGACTGGAGATCCAGCGGCGATCGATGCGTTTGCTTCGACGTCTCTTGCCACGAGCGCAGCTTCCCCGAGCGGTCAAAGCACAGCAGGGTCCAACGGCGGAAGTGGCAGCGGCGGCAGTCAATCGTCGAGTGTGCTTACCGGCCTGGTCGCTCTGCATCAGCAGCAGATTGCCCTGAAGCAACAACTTGCCGCAGCCTTTCAAACCTACGGAGCCAAGAACCCGCATGTCATCGACCTGCACAACCAGATCGACTATCTCGATACAGAAATCACGAATGAGACTGCCAGGGCTCTTTCCTCTGTAAAGACGTCGTTGCAGATCGCTCAGGCGACAGAAGACGACGCGAGAAAGGAAGTTGAAAGCCTTGAACACCAGGCTGGCGAGATTAACGATTCGGGAGTTCGACTGGCAATCTTGCAGCAGGAGGCGGATTCGTCACGCGCGCTGTACGAAGATCTGTATACCAAATTGGAGGAGTCCAAGTTAGCAGAGGAGACACAATCCTCCAACGTTTTGGTTATTAGCGAGGCGTACCGACCGGCGACCCCTACCTTCCCCAAATGGGGCCTGAACATTGTAGGCAGCCTATTGGTCGGACTTGTTCTAGGTGTCATGCTGGCCTTCCTCAGGGAAAGTCTCGATGAGACGATCTCAACGAGTCTTGAAGTCGAAGGCCTGACGCACACACCCGTCATCGGAGTTATCCCCAAGTTTGAACCATCGGTGACGGGGAAACAGGCTCGCCCCGAACCGGGAACGGGCGAGGGGGCTCAGCAGCAAGGCGGAGTGATGGGCCAGCGCAATTCCGAGGCTGGAGAGGCGTATCGGGAACTGCGCACGACGATTCAGTTGTCGCGGGCCGGGTCGCCGCCGCGTCGGCTCCTCGTCACCAGTCCATTGCCCGGTGACGGAAAAAGCACCACATGCTACAACCTCGCGGCCGGCTTTGCTTTGCTGAATAAGCGTGTCTTGCTGCTCGACGCCGACATGCGTAAGCCGTCTCTGCACAAGCGAACGGGAATTCGACCGGCCAAGGGGCTCAGCAGCCTTTTGACGTCGTCGGCTGACCTCGCCAGCCTTGTGCTTCCGGTTCCGGGTGTGAAGAATCTGTACTTTCTCGGCGCGGGGCCGCTTCCACCGAATCCGGCGGAACTTCTGACGGCGCCACCATTTGAAAAACTGATGGCCGATGCTACAGAACAGTATGACGTAGTGATCATCGATAGCCCGCCGGCCCTGATGGTTTCAGACTCCAGCATCATTTCGGGGTCTGTCGATGGCGTCGTCGTGGTGGCATGTGCCGGCAGATCCACGCGCACGGCCCTGCTGCGAACGCTTCGGAATCTGCGCCGGCACCAAGCCAAGGTATTGGGCGTGGTGCTCAACATGGTGAACACCAAGTCGTCTGAATACTATTATGCGTATGGATATTACGGCGGAAAGTATTACGGGGAGGAGTCCAATGAACAAAAGAAGCCCTAAGTTCTCTTCGAGCTATGAGGTGCGGAAGCAACAGATCGTTCTATGTCTCCTCTTCGTCATAGCACCTGCAGCGCTGGCGCAATCGCAGCAGGGAGCCGCCAATGCACCGCAGCCATCGACGCAGATGAGCCAACGCGGCGCGGTATCCGGGGCGCACGCTGGCGCAGGAAGTGCGGAGTCGGTCGCCCCCGAGGGGATTGCAAACCTCAAGCTTTCGCCGGGAAGTATGATCGATCTTCATGTCTTCGAAGAGCCTGACCTCGATGGCAGTTACCGCCTCGATAACTCGGGCGAGATCACCATCCCTCTGGGTGGAAAGGTCGCTCTAGCGTCGCTCACATTGTCAGAGGCCGAAGCCGCAGTCAGCGCCAAGCTGGTTTCCGGGGAGATATTAAAGACCGCGCACGTGGTCGTGAACATAG
>Ga0302319_10008990_pt1 | contig 19321 bp, 18 predicted proteins | sample Bog_T0_2_FD_203319 | JGI IMG/M metagenome (GOLD analysis project Ga0302319, IMG submission 203319) | Peat permafrost microbial communities from Stordalen Mire near Abisko, Sweden - Bog_T0_2 | ecosystem: Environmental > Terrestrial > Soil > Wetlands > Peat | place: Sweden: Abisko, Stordalen Mire... | reverse complement strand
TCGATCGGGGAGACGCGGCGCCGATGGTGGAAGAGACACAGATGAGCGCCAACACAATGACGAAGAGCCCTTGGTGTTCTCGTCGGGTCAGATGTTCTCCCAAGTATCGACGCGACGCGAGTACCAATAGGATGACGCCCGCGCCAAAGATTGATTGGACAATCACCGTTGGTGCCAGCGAGTACGAAATGACGAGAAGACCGATTGCAACAATACCGATGGAGAAGCCGGCTAACCACAATCTTGACGTGAGAAGCGAACGGACCATGTGTCCTGGCCGCCGGACCGTAATTTCTGACATCATGTCAACGGCCCGTTTTTCCATCAGGTTGTTTATGTTGAAGCATGCAGAAGATAGAAGGCTGAAGACGATGCCGAGGATCATCTCGCGCCACCAAGAGTTTGTGGAGTGGGTCGCAACACTCGTAGAAGAATAAGTGCGTTCAACTTTGATCCGGGTGTGGTTGGCGCCGTGCGGTCATGGCGTCGCGAAACCTTAGATGCAGATAGAGCAGCCTTCGCGCTTGAACGAGCAATTTTGACTTCATCTTGCCGATTTGTAGGTCAGTTCGGGAAATGTCACCTGGGTAGCGCAGCGCCATTTCGGTGAAGAAGACCTTCATCTCCTCTGCTTGTCTTGAAGCGAGCGAAGCACTCAATTGTCGAGGGCTCACTCGAAAGCAACTGAGGACGCGACCATCAACCACGGCGTCTTTTTGTCCGATACAACGCATGTAGAACTCGATGTCTAGGGCGAAGGTCCAGCGGTAATCGAAAGGCACTTCGGGAAGGGCCGTACGACGTATCAGCACACTTGCTGGCTCTCCCAAGAGATTCGACCCTGCTCGGGTGCACTCGTGCGCGATGGTTCGCCCATTAAGCAACGCCACATCATCGTGGCGGACCAAGTGCCCTAAACCACGCGCTCTGATGAGGAGTTTTCCCCTGTCATCGATGATTCTGCGACGAGAACAAGTAAGGACCGCTTCTTCGTAGCGTTGGAGCAGGTCCACTTGTGCAGAGATGCATCCGTCCAGAAGGAGATCGTCGTGACAAACGATCTTGACGAACTCACCATTCGCTTCTATCATCGCTCGCGTCCAGTTATCGTGCAGACGAAGTTGATGTTTTGGATCAGGAAGTACTCGAATGCGCGGATCCCCGTAACTATTGACAATGTCTAGCGTGTGATCGGTCGACAAGTTATTTGCTACGAGAATTTCGAGGTTTGAGTAACTTTGTTGGATCACCGAATCCAAGCACGTAGCGATATAGCGCTCACCGTTGAGTACTGGGATGATTACTGAAACAAATGGCGCGGCACCCGACGTGCTGTCGAAAGACGAACTTGTCTCAACCATCATTCAAGACTAGATGGGAGAGACTTCGCCGAAGAGCGTGGTGAAAAGACAACCTTGTTATAGACGGAGGGAATCTCGTGGTCCAATGTTAAAGTCGAGTGGCTCGATGATTCGGGAGGCCCAATGGAAATTGAAACAATACGTACGGGGCCCCTGTCGAATCGAGGAATCACCGTGTGCCGAGGATGCCACGGCGGTGAACTTGTTTCAATCCTCGATCTTGACGTTCAACCTCTTGCCAATGAGCTCCTCTCGTCTGCAACGTCGCCTGAGTCTCTCTATCCTCTGCATTTGCGCATGTGCGCCAGATGCGGTCTTGGTCAAGTCGGCGAGTTCGTGCCTCCAGATCGGATTTTCAGCAATTATCCGTATTTATCGTCGGTGAGTAGTTCTTGGGTGGCTCACGCGCGATCTTTTGCAGCGACAATGACGAAGCAACTCAAACTCGGTGCTTCTGATCTCGTGGTGGACGTCGCGAGCAACGATGGTTACTTGTTGAGAGGTTTCTTGGATCTGGGGGTTCCGGTCTTGGGCGTCGAGCCGGCGCAGAATATTGCGTCCATCGCACAAGAAACTGGAATCGAAACACTTCCCGTGTTTCTTGGCGTTGAAACAGCGCGTCAGATCGTCGAATCCAGAACTCAACCGCGGCTCGTTACTGCAAATAACGTACTTGCACACGTGCCCGACTTGAATGATTTCGTCGGGGGTTTAAGCGTTCTGTGCGGCTCTCACACTGTCATCACAGTGGAGAACCCCTCGTTTCTGAACCTTTTACTCGGGACCCAATTCGATACGATTTATCACGAACATTTTTCATACCTATCGGTGATCGCAGTAAGCGCCCTCGTCGCTCGCCATGATCTTGAATTGGTAAGGGTTGAGGAGTTACCCACGCACGGAGGATCGTATCGATACTGGATTGTCCGGCGGGGTAACGGTAGTGATGACGGCACGGTTGAAGCAGCTATCGCACGCGAAGTAGCCGGTGGCCTTCTATCTAACCAACTTTGGGTTGACTTCGAGATGCGAAGTCGAGCCACAATCAGCAGTTTTCGAGAGAGACTGAGTGAAATGACGACTAACGGATCTCGCATTGCGGCTTACGGTGCTGCGGCCAAAGGTAACACCCTTTTGAACGCGGCCGGAGTCACTAACCAAGAGATTGAACTTGTCGCGGATGGAAGTATTGAGAAGCAAGGAAAATTCTTGCCCGGGAGCCGAATTGCTGTTGTAGCGCCGAATGAACTTGCACGCTACGGACCAAGTGACGTGCTCGTACTTCCGTGGAATCTAGCTTCTGAGATAAGTGTGATTATGTCCGAGTTAGTACCTGATGCACGGTGTTGGAAAGCAGTCCCGGCGATGACTCTTCTAGGGGCCTTGTGAGTTTTGAACTTCTCGCATTTCGTGGAGTCGTGGTTCTGCGTGGCGAGTCACGCATTGACGAGAGAGGGACGTTTCGTCGGATGGTCGACACCGAGGATCTGGTAGCGCTCGGTTTGGAATCACATATTGCACAAGTATCGAACGTCACCAATGTGAGACGGGGCACTATTCGAGGACTTCATTATCAGGCCGACCCGTTTGGTGAGGCCAAGACCCTTTGGTGCGTCGCCGGCTCTGTCTTTGATGTCATTGTCGACCTTCGAATTGAAGAGCCGACGTACGGCAAATGGCTCTCGATGGAATTGTCAGCCGATGAACCCGTGGCCTTACACGTACCTCGTGGCGTCGCGCATGGTTACCAAACCTTTGAGGACAATACAGAATTGATGTATTTGATAAGCGCCCCATACGAAGCCGACAGTGCGCGCTCGCTGCTATGGCGAGATCCGACGATCGGTATTGATTGGCCACTTCCAGTTTCCGCAATATCACAACGTGATCAGGATGCACCACTATGGCCACCAAGGCCTTAATCACCGGTGCAACGGGCCTTCTGGGCACTCAAGTCGTTGAGAACTGGAATCTGCCCGATATCGAACTGGTAATCGCCGAACACGGGTCGTACGACCTTTTGCAACCGGGTGTCCCAATGGAGCTTTTCCAGCGTTTCAGGCCGCAGGTCGTCATTCATCTGGCGTGGGTGGCGAGTGGCACCCCTAACTACAGGACATCTCCGGACAATGAAAAGTGGTTCGACGCGACACGCGAACTCGAGCGTGCTTGTTCGAGTGAAGGGTCCTGGCTTATAGCCACGGGCACACCTTTAGATGAGGCGACGCCCGCGAAAGATGGGTATTCCGAGGCGAAGACAAGACTTCGAAGGAGCTTCAAAGCTGCGATTTCGTCAGGAGCCGTTACCTGGTTACGGCCTTACTATGTGATCGATCTCGAGCGCCAACGGCCGGCGCTCGTAGCTGAAGCACTTCGCGCCCGAAGTTTGATGTTGCCGATTTCTTTGCGGTCTCCAGAAAGCAAACACGACTTCATCATCGCCTCTGACGTTGGACGCGCCATCGTAGAAGTGGTCCATCACGGGATGCGCGGTGTCGTTCCGATTGGCTCAGGCGAATTGCGGAAGGTGAGTGACCTCGTTTCTAGTCTTGACGCGTCTTGGATACTTGGTTCAGACATAGGCACGTTGGCCGAACAAAGCGAAGAGGCCGCTGATGTTGAGAGGCTGCGCGAGGTTGGTTGGTCACCTATGAAAACCGATGCTCTTTTTAGGCATTGACATTCGGTTCCAGCATTTGCTATCTATGCGGAACAGGTACTTCTGCGAGAAGTTGAAAGAGCATTCCACCGTTTTGGGTCCTAGGTACTATACCGTTCACGGGCGACGAGTTGGAATGGAGAGCCTATAGGAACGTCAAAGAGAACTTCCGACTCGACTGCAAATTGCGAACGCTAAGCCGCGCAACAGAGAGATCTTGCTCGTCGTTTCAAGTCACACGAGTTTGAAATCTGAAGTTGTCATTTCAAGTGCGTGAGACCAACTGAATTGATTACTGCCCTCGTTGTTCCAGGAATTGATAGGAGAATCTCCAAAGCGTCATGCGACTTGGGCTCTACGGGCTGCTCAGTAAAGAGTCCAGAGCCGGCGTAGGCCCTTTGAGTGACGTAATTGGTTAGGACCCCATTTATCGTTCTCGTTTCGTTCAATCCGCCGGTCGAAGAAATGGTCGTCTTGGCGACTAGGGCATTGGCCGAGGCATCGTAAATTCGAACCTGGACCGGACCGTTAGAAGTGAGTCGAACAGAGGCCGAATACTTACCATTTACGAGACTCCAGTAATCTCCCCAGATCAACAGTTGCGAGGGGCCAGCCCACTTGATGCCCCACTGTTTCTCAGGGCCTTTCGTCACTGCGCTGGCCGACGAAGTTTCTAGAAGCCATGCCGGGATGGAATCTTCGTTGGTGAAATTGACCGACGTGCGATGTAACCCTGGGCGCCATTTGAAAACATAGACGCCATTTGAGTTGATGACGAGGCGGGCATGCAGCCTATTGACGATCTGACCGATTTGGGATTCCGACGATATTGCCGTCTCAGTCTCGATTCCGTCGAATGGAGTTATGACAAACCAGACCGTTTTGCTGTGAATCGCAAAGCCGTCAGCGGGACCCACGTCAAGGGCGTAGATCCATTTACGGAATGAGAATGGCCCCATGACTCCTTGAGAAGCGATTACTTCATCGTTGGGGTGAATCATGGAAAGCGTCTGACTGAGGGTTGCGGCAGTTGCGGCAGACGTATTTACCCATTGCTGCTCAGTTCGTGGGAACCACACCCGCGACCAGCCGAGCACGTTGAGTACGGCAAGGACCGCCAGGAGACCTGCGCCAATCTTCTTCCATCGCTGGCGCGCAGCAGCGAGTGCCACGCACACTGTCACGGTACCGAAGGGGATCAGAAGAAGCAGCGGAAGATTGTTCTGTACCGAGGGCTGAATGAAAGTTGGGGTCCCGGAAAGGGAACCTTCGAAGAGCACGAGGAAGGATATTCCAAAGGCCCACGGACTGAACAAGCCAATGAGTCCTCCGCTCGACACGTCAGCGAAGATGTCGTGACGAACAGACCAAATGGTCGAAATTGGACGGCTCGGGTGTTCGACGATCGTCTTCAGAAAATCAAACGTCGTCACCGTCTTAAAATGCAATCCTTTAGTCAAATTCGAGTACACCCCGGAGGCCTGGTCTCCTCCGATAAGGGATACGAGGAAGAGCCACCCAACACCGAGCACGAGGAGTAGAAGACCCGTGCGTCGCCATTTTCGTCCTGCGAACATCGCCGTGAGACCGATTCCGGCGACGTAGGTGGCTGCTATCGCCCCGCCAGTGAGAGTGATCAGTGCCCATATCCATCCGCGCCGGGCGTGTCCTCTCCAAAAAGCATGCGACGAAAGTAGGGCGGGGAGCAGGACAACCGCTTCGGGATGGAAATCAAACGTGTCAATCCAAAGTGTCCACGGATTGGCTATGAGAAGTATGAGTCCGGCTATGGGAAAGAGTACGGACCAGGCTCCAAGGTTTTTGTCATTTATCGCTTTCGCGGTAATTTCACACATCCAGATGAAGAGCAAGGCTGCGCATCCGGCGGTCGCTGCGTCTTGGAGCCAAAGAAGGGTAACTGCGTGAGGCCAGAGGTACCACAAGGCGGCCAGTGGCCACATCATCACTTGCACTGTGCTGTGAAAGAAAGATGGAGGAAACGTCGTCGAATATGGATCAAAGTTTCCGTGCGCGATCAGATACCAGGGTTGTGCGTAATAGGAGTAGTCCATGGTGAGCGAAAATCTTCGAACGAGAAACGAACTCCAGTCCGCGAGTGCAAGGAATGCACCGAAGATGACGACCAAGCCGTATGCCTGAACTCGCTGTAAGGATTCCGGCCACGAACTGCGGGTGGGCACGACTTCGCCTCCGCATTTAAGCCATCGAATTAGGACATGCCGAACATTGCTACTAGACAATTCGATATCGGGGTCGTCCCGCAAATCGTTGCTCACAGAGCAATCTCGGCACTATTGACAAAGGTCAATTTGATGCCCAAATACGTTGCAAAGTGAAATACAAGCCGAGGTAGAGCGCTCTGCAAGTTTTGAGAATCCGGTTTAGTGGTCCCTGTGAAGTGCACGATGGAATTGGGCCAGCAAGTGGGTGCACCGAAGAGTGACTCGGGGTGCTCAGAGTTTGAATTCATCGGTTCTTACGATCAACAATACGGGAAGAGCAGATCGCTGCGGTTAGCGTGCCCATCATTACTCTTCGCATTTTTGCAACAGTAGTAGATGGCTTTGGTGTAATCGCCCAAGAACCACACGTTCTCTGTTTTCCTCACCTCTCATGTCGTACTTGGCGTTTCGTTAAATCCGTTGCCTTTGAGCTGTTCTCATGGTTAACAACGTGGGTGGCTTCTGATGTCTAAGTGGAACTTTCGAGTATTTCCCGACGATGTCAACGAGGCGCTCGCGCTTTAAGGCGCGCCGGGAATCTTCAACACCGATCAAGGATCGCAATTCACTGGCGAAGCCTTCACCACGGTGTTGCTCGACGCCGGCGTCAAGATCTCCAAGGACAGCGTGGGCCAAGCGATCGACAACGTGTTCATTGAGCGCCTCTGGCGAACGCTCAAATCTACCTGAACCCCGCCGAGAACGAATCAGCGTGTCGCGCGGGCATCAGCGAATTCCTCAAATACTCCAACGAAGAACGACCGCACTTGTCACTTGATGACGCCACGCCCAACGAGGTCTACTATTCGTTACGTGACAACCTGCTCACCTTTTAAGAACAAGGTCAGGTTGTCCAAGTGGAGGGGTCCACTTGAGTCCTCCCTATTGCCGAGCGACTGCATCCTGGCACACGGACCCGCGTGACGCGTGTTTTGAGTGGGGACGCGAGAATTTGCCGGCCGGCAAAATCCTCCAAGAAAACTTGCACTTGCACTTGCACTTGCACTCGTGGGCGAGGGGGGACTTGAACCCCCACATCCTTTCGAATACAGGCACCTGAAGCCTGCGCGTCTGCCAATTTCGCCACTCGCCCTGGGACCTCGCAAGATTAGTTCATGTCCGGAACCCTTAATTTTGCAACTTAATTGTCATACTTTTCGCCGGTACAGTTAGTGGAATCATGGTTCTAAAAAGTGTGGAAAATCGCCTCGAGCGGATCTTTGTGAGGACGTTCTCGCGTCCCTTCAAGAATGCGCTGCAGCCCATTGAAATTGGTACTCGCATTGTCCGTGAGGTTGATCTAACGCGTCGGCTTTCGTCGTTAGGTCCTATTTCGCCTAACCAGGTACGAGTGTGGCTGGGTCCGTCAGACGCGGAGCGCTTTGATGGTTTCCAAAAGGCGCTGGTGGCTGAGCTTGAAGAAACCGTTCGTCAGCACGCAGTGAGCGAAGGCTACAGCTTCGTCGGTCCAGTGGTCGTCGAGATCTTCATTGACGATGGTCTAAAGGCTGGCGATCTCGCGGTAAAGACCGAGTTCGTCGCTGGTGACAGTCAACCGCGCCTGCTCGCGAGTGACGGTAGGACCTTTGCCGTCGGCGATCAACCACTCATCATCGGACGTAGTCCCGATGTCGCTGTAGTGATCAATGACTCCAATGTTTCACGGCGCCATGCCGAAGTGTGGCGTACCAGTGAAGGCGTGGCCATTCGCGACCTGCAGTCGACGAATGGCACGTACGTAAATGGTCATCGCATCACCGCGGTGTCACTCTCGCCCCGCGACGACGTCACCGTGGGGCCGCTTCACTTTCGAATTGAGCTCGCTTGATTCATCTGGAGGCGTCGACGAATTACGCCGCGATCGTGCGTCCAATCCAGATTCTGGTCATGGCGGTAGCCCTTATATTCTTCGCACGCATCATTCGCGTAGCGTCACTGGAAGCTCGACCCGCAGACCTTGTACGAGGGTCGCGGCGTCGTCGCGGCGGCAACCTCGCCTTGGAGTTCATCGAACCCGCCGAGAGGGTCAGGGAGCGAGTTGAGATCAGCAACCCCATCACCGTGGGGCGCAGTCCAGCGTGTGACCTTAGCGTTCAAGACACGTACATCTCCTCTCGTCACGCTCGGCTCGTTAATGACGCGGGCGAGCTTTCGATCGAGGATCTCGGATCGACCAACGGTACGTACGTGAATCAAGAGATGGTGAAGGGGCGAGTGCAGCTAGAGCGCGGCGACATCGTACAAGTCGGCGGAGTCATCTTTGAGGTGGTTCGTTGACGCGTTGGCGTTATGCCGCTGCGACCGACATCGGACTCGTACGAGAGACGAATCAGGACGCGATTTTCATTGATGATTCGCTGGCCGTTGTCGCGGACGGCATGGGTGGTCACGCGGCTGGTGAAGTCGCATCCGCGATGACCATCGAAAACGTGCACGAGGGATTTCTTACCGATCAAACCGTGGAGGGATTACTCCACGCCATTGAATCAGCCAATGCAGCAGTGCTTCGCGAAGCGCGTGACAATCCAAACCGGTTCGGGATGGGGACCACGATCGTCGCGGTGGGCTTGACTCGCGACAAGCTTGGCGTCGTGTCGCCGACCCTGTTTCACGTAGGTGATTCGCGGGTCTACCAGTTGCGCGACGGAGCCCTTCGCCAACTCACCGAGGACCATAGCGTCGCCGAGGAGTGGGTTCGCATGGGTCGACTCACACCAGAGGAGGCTCTTAATCATCCGCGGCGCCATCAACTCACCAGGGGTGTCGGTGTCGAGGACACCATAGATATCGACGTCATGTCCATCAACGCGCAAGCGGGCGATCGACTCCTGCTGTGCAGCGACGGTCTCTCCAACGAGTTGTCTCCCGAAGGGATTGCGCGTCTCGCAAGTGCCCCGGTTCCCCTGGACCAGGCCGTGAACAATTTGGTTGAGGCCGCCAAGCAATCAGGGGGACACGACAACATCTCCGCGGTCCTGGTGGAATTCGATGAGGCTGAGGTGTCGAGCAAGCAAATCAAGAGGACACTCGGTACCGCGCCACCTCCGGTGGCTCAGATCTCTCGCCCCGGATCTCATCGTGCGAAACGCAAGGGGGGCTGGTTCAGTTGGCGCGTTGGTGTCGGCTCCTTGTTGGGAATCGGCATCGTGATCGGTTTCTTTGTGGTGCTGCACTGGTACGCGTACTCGACGTATTACCTGGCGCCCGATCACGGCGTCATTGGTGTCTACCAGGGCCAACCATCGGGAGTCCTTTGGTTCAAACCAGTGTTGGTGGCTCCAACGAACTATTCCTACGCACAGTTGCGTCCCGCCGACCAGATCTCTTTGAACGCCACCATTAGCGAACCTTCCCTCGACGCCGCCCTGTCGTACGCCGCCTCGATCCATTCCGAATGGCAAGCGAGTCAGACATCCTCGGTCACGACGACGACCGTTGGTACAACGACGACTACGGTTGCAACGACGACCACCACGGCCAAGAAGGGGTAGCTCGTGTCACGACGTTTGAGCATCCTGGCGACAATTATCCTTCTGCTGTTCGTGATCGTGGCGGTGCAGTCGGTGAATATACAGTTCTTTCGTGCGGCGGCGCTCGATAAATCCCCGCTCAACCCGAGAGTGAACTCGACGTCGACGCAGTACCCGCGTGGCGAGATCGTCGCGAGTGACGGTACCATCCTCGCCCAGTCGATACCCAGTGGCGATAGCACGTATCCCTACAAACGGATTTATCCGCTGGGCTCGCTGACCGCGGGAATCGTAGGATTCACGTCCCCTTATACCGAACCGTGGGGCATCGAGAACGAGTACGACAGTTACCTCACTGCTCACGCGCAACCGGCGACTAGTCTCGCCCAACTCTTGGCGCCCACCAGTGCCGCGGACAGTGTCAATCTGACAATCCAAACCGCGGAACAAAAGGTGGCCCGCAACGCAATGGGGGGCCAGGACGGCGCCGCCGTGGTGCTCGATCCGCACACGGGCGCGGTGCTCGCGATGTACTCGAATCCGACGTACAACCCCACACCGCTGACCTCATTGGACCCGACCGCGGTTGCTGCGGCTTACAAGAAGATCACGACACCCGACTCGCACGGGTTCCCGCCGCTTGGTCTGGTTGCTACCCAGCAGACGTTCCCACCGGGTTCAACATTCAAGGTCATCACGACCGCGGCGGCGGTCGTGGGTAATCCGGCGCTTCTCACCAAGTCCTATCCGGACAAGGCCTTTGCCAAGCTTCCGCACTCGAACAAGCTTCTTTACAACGACGGTGGTTCGAAGTGCGGGGGAACGGTGGCGGTCATGCTGCCCGAGTCGTGCGACCCGGGCTACGCGCTGCTCGGACTGGACTTGGGTGCGGACCTGATGTCGGCGACGGCGGACTCCTTTGGGTACAACCAGGTGCCACCGCTGGACCTTCCTAACGTCGTGCCGAGCTATTTTCCTACTGCCGCGTCCTTCTCCAGCAACCTTCCCGGCCTCGCGTATTCGGCGATTGGCCAGGAGAACGTGCGCGCGACCGCCCTCCAAAATGCTCTGGTGGCGGCGGCGGTGGCGAACGGCGGCGTGATGATGACGCCGCACCTGATGTCGAGCATCACGTCACCCGATGGATCGACTGTGAAGCGCTATGGCGACACCGTTTGGCAGACGCCGCTGACGGCGTCCCAGGCCGCCCAGATTGTTCCCCTGATGGAGAACGTCGTCAAAGATGGAACCGCCTATGGAATCTTTCCAGCGGACCTCGACGTCGCGGCCAAGACCGGGACCGCCCAGACCGGTAACAGCAAGAAGAATACTGACGACTGGATGATCGCCTTCGCTCCCGCGACCGATCCCACGGTCGCCGTGGCGGTCGTCATGCCTTTCCAGTCTGTGTCGGCCTACGGCGCGACAGTGGCTGGACCAATTGTCAAGTGCCTCATCGAAGGCGAACTCGCTCTTCAGGCGGGTCTCCCCGCCTCGGGAACGTCTACGACGTGCCCGAGCTGACCACCGGTACCAGGAAGAGCCAGAGCGTAGGCTAGAGAAAGTTATGGAACCGGTCAGCGACCCCCGAATCTACTCAAACCGGTATCAAGTTACCCATTTGATTGCCCGTGGCGGCATGGCCATGGTGTATCGCGCGCAAGATCTTCTCTTGAACCGACCAGTGGCGTTGAAGATTCTCTATCCAGAACTGAGCGCGGACCCGCTGTTCGTTGAGCGATTTCGCCGCGAAGCACAAGCCGCGGCGAACCTTTCGCATCCCAACATCGTGCCGGTTTTCGACTGGGGCGAGGATGAAGGAACTTATTTCATCGTGATGGAGTTGGTCGACGGTACGTCGCTCGCCGACATGTTGCGGGGCTCGCGACGCCTCACCCCGTCACACTCGGCACAGATAGTCGCTCAGGTCGCGGCGGCGCTCGGCTACGCCCATCGAAATGGCGTCGTCCACCGCGACGTGAAGCCCGGAAACATCCTGATCACCAGCGACGGTCAGGTGAAGGTAACCGACTTTGGCATTGCCCAAGCGGTTTCGAGCGAAGACCACCTCGCTGAAGAGGGATCGGTGATGGGCACGGCGACGTACTTCTCACCCGAACAAGCTGAGGGCGCCTCCGTGGATGGACGAAGTGACGTCTATTCGCTCGGCGTGGTGTTGTTTGAGATGCTGGCGGGGCGACCTCCATTCATCGGTGACTCGCCCGTCGCGGTATCGAGCCAACACGTGCACGGTCGTGTGCCGCCTCCCACGGAGTTCAACAACGCCATTCCTCGTGACCTCGAGGCGATCGTGATGGAGTCACTCGCCAAGGCGCCGTCACAGCGCTACCAGTCGGCTGACGAATTTCGCGCCGACCTGATTCGATTCAACGAGGGCCAGCCGGTGCAAGCGGCGGGATACGACGGGGCGTTTTTCGGCGCCGACGCCACGCGAGCGGTCTCCGCGGTTTCGATGGGCGATCGAACCATGTCGGTGCCGGTCATGTCGGGTCCCAGAACCGATATTCGGCGTCGACGTAACAACAACACTCCTGGCATCATCATCGCGGTCGTCATCGTGCTTCTCGCCATTGGTGGTCTTGGTTACTTCTTGTCCCAGCGCACCACCGCGGTGACGTCGATGCCCTACCTGCTCGGACAGGATGTCTCCTCGGCGACGGCGACAATCCGCTCGGACGGTTTGTCGCTAGGTCCAGTGCGTCAGGTCGCTTCGAACAAGCGCAAGGGTACGGTCGTCGCGACTGACCCAGGAGCTGGCAAGAAGGTCACCAAGGGTGAGGCGGTCTCGCTCAAGGTTTCGATAGGTGTTTCCTCGAGTCCAGTCACCGTGCCCAACGTCACGGGCATGACGCTCTCGAGTGCCGAGAGCATCCTCGCGAGCGCTGGCCTTAACTACGTCACTCTCCCCACCACATCCCCGCCACCGGGTGCCGCCCCGAACAAGGTTCTTTTGCAATCGCCCGCCGCCCTCTCCAAGGCGAAAACAGGTAACAAGGTGACTCTCACGATTCTTGCGTCCACGGCGACGTTCTCGCTACCGTCGGTCGCGGGTCAGACCCAGGTAGAAGCGACGACAGTACTCGTCCAGGACCAACTGAAGGTGAGCGCCACCCAGAGCACGGCGTGCTCGAACAAGGTGGCTTCGGGTCTGGTCGTCAGCACCCTGCCCGCGGCGGCGAGTCAGGTACAAGCGGGTGCCGTGATCCAACTCGTGACTTCTTCGGGTGTGTGCCAGGTCGTCGTACCCAACGTCGTCAACCTCACCCAAGGCGCCGCGACGACGTCCTTGACCAGTCAAGGGCTCACCGCGGCCGTGATTGCGGCGGATCCCACCTCGTGCCTGCTCGCGCAGGTCGGTACCGTTGTCTCGCAGAACCCGATTGGCGGGACTTCGGTTCCCGCGGCTTCAGCGGTGCAGATCTCGGTTTGTCAATCAAGCACTGAGTCCACGACCACTACCACCACGCCCGTTAGTTAAGCCCTTACCAGCGTTCGATAACATCGAGACCTATGGCTAAGTCGCAATCACGTCAGAGCAGGGCAAAGACCGTCGGTCGTTACGTGCCCGCCGAGACTCGAGGACGCGTGACGAGGAAGCGCCCCACCGGAGCCGATCACAGTCCGCGTTGGTTCGGATGGATGCTTCTGGGTCTGCTCGTCGCGGGCATGCTGTTCGTCGTGCTCAACTACCTCGCGGTGCTTCCCGGATCGACGTCCGTGTGGTATCTCGTGGTCGGTCTCGTCGCGATGTTCAGCGCCTTCTACCTCGCTACTCGATACCGCTAGCGGCACTGCGTCGAGTATCCGGTCTCGTTCAGCTCAAGCGCTCGATGATGGTCGCGTTGGCGAGTCCGCCACCTTCGCACATGGTGAGCAGTCCGTAGCGCCCACCCGTTCGCTCGAGTTCGTTGAGTAAGGTCGCGCACAATTTGGCGCCCGAGGCACCAAGGGGATGGCCCAGGGCGATTGCTCCACCGTTCACGTTCACCTTGGCGAGGTCGGCCTTGTGCTCTTTCTGCCAGGCGAGCACCACCGAGGCGAAGGCCTCATTGATCTCCACCAGGTCGATGTCCTCTAGGGTAAGTCCCGCCCGGTCGAGCACCTTGGTCGTAGCGGGGATCGGACCGGTCAGCATCGTGACGGGGTCGACGCCCGCGAGGGCGAACGCGTGGAACTTCGCGCGGGCCCGGTAGCCGAGCTCGTGGGCCTTCTCCTCGCTCATGATCAAGACCGCCGAGGCACCGTCGGTGATCTGCGAGGAGTTGCCGGCGGTGACTTTGCCGTTCTCCTTAAAGGCTGGTTTCAGATTGGCGAGGGCCGCGACCGAAGTGTCAGGGCGTATGCCTTCGTCGCGCGTCATCAATTCGTCGGTCGCTTCGCCGTTCTCGTCGCGCACGTAAATCGGCACGATCTCTCGCTCGAATCGACCTTCGGCGGTTGCTTGGGCGGCGCGACGATGGCTCTCGGCGGAGAAGGCGTCGAGCTCCTCGCGAGAGATGCCCCACTGGTCGGCGATCATCTCGGCGCCGATACCTTGGTTCTTGAGGCCCCCGACGGGTTCGTAGCGTGCCGCGACGCGCGGACCGAACGGGAACCCGGAGTCCTTGCCAATCGAAGAGCCCATGGTGACTCGACTCATGACTTCCACGCCGGCGGCGACCACGATGTCGTACGCGCCTGACATCACGCCCTGGGCGGCGAAATGCAGCGCCTGTTGGGACGAGCCGCACTGACGGTCAATGGTGGTCGACGGCACCGACTCGGGCCAGCCAGCCGCCAGTACCGCGCTGCGACCAACGTTGAACGCTTGCTCGCCGACCTGGGACACGCAGCCCATAATGACGTCGTCAACGAGGGCTGGATCGAGGGAGTTGCGACTGGCGATGGCGCGAAGTGCTTCGGATGCGAGGTCCACCGCGTGCCAGTTACTGAGCTTCCCGTTGCGCTTGCCCCCCGGGGTGCGAACGGCATCCACAATGACCGCTGTTGGCATTGCTTACCCTTTCGTAGTGCGTGGGAAATCCCCACCGCGCGAATACTAGACGCGAGTTGAGAGTATCGTCACGGGCGTGGTCGATCAGACGAAGGACATGGACCGTTGGCTGGGTGACGGAGGCATGGCGATCATCGGCGCGATTGGCGGGAACTTCGATGCCTACGGCGTCGACGGCGAGGACCTGGGTTGGGTGAGTGGGACGTTCATTCCACTTGACGTCGCGTGCAATCCCCACGGTTCGGTTCAAGCGGGAGTGCACTCGGTGCTGCTCGACGCGGCGATGAACTTCGCGATCAACGCCGCGCTGCGGGGTAAGGACCGGACGAACGCAACTATCGAGATGACCACGGAGTTGATGCGTCCCGCCATGCGAGGTCAGTCCTACCGCGTGCGTGGTGACGTGGTGCGACTCACCCGCCAGATCGCGTACGCCGAGGCGACCGTGAGTAACGCCGAGCACAAATTGGTGAGCCGGGCGACGGGCACGTTTCTCGTGCACCGCGAGCCTGGCTAGATGTGGTCCGCGGGTATCTGACCGAGGCGACCGGCTTCGTAGTCTTCGAAGGCCTTTTGTAACTCGGCTCGGGTGTTCATCACGAAAGGACCGTACGCCGCGACCGGTTCTCGTATTGGTTCGCCACCGAGGATGAGCACCTCCATCGCCGCGGTGCGCGAGTCCTGGGTCTCGTTGGCCGTCAGCAGGATGGTGTCGCCGTCGACGTGTACGCCCATCTGGCCCTCGGTGATCTCGTGCCGATCGACGCCCACGGTTCCCGCGCCCGCGAGCACGTAGGTGAGCGCGTTGTAGTGGGGATTCCAAGGCAGTTCTAAGCGCCCGCCGGCGAGCAGCGTCACGTGCAGGACCGTGATGGGAGTGTGCGTCGATCCAGGACCGTGCACCTCACCCAAGGATCCGGCGATGACGCGGATAATCGCGTCACCGTTCTCGTTGGTGAGCAGGGTCACCGCATTCGCGCCGATGTCCTGGTAGCGAGGTGTCGTCATCTTGAGCTTCGAGGGGAGGTTGACCCAGAGTTGTATACCGTGAAAGAGACCCCCGGAGTCGATCAGGGCGTCCGGCGGGCGTTCGATGTGCAAGATGCCCGCACCGGCGGTCATCCACTGCGTGGCACCGTTTTCGATCATGCCCCCGCCACCGATCGAGTCCTGGTGCAAGAAGGTGCCCTCCATCATGTACGTGACGGTCTCAAAACCACGGTGGGGGTGCCAGGGCGTCCCCTTGGGTTCACCGGGCCCGTAGTCAACCTCGCCCATCTGATCCATGTGGATGAAGGGGTCGAGGTCCACGAGATCGATGCCGGCGAAGGCTCGACGAACGGGAAAACCCTCGCCTTCGAGTCCCCGGGGGGCACTGGTGACTGATTTGACGCGGCGCGGACGTTCGTTGTCCTTGGGCGTAACGACCTTGGGCAGTTCGAGCGGGTTATCAACGGTGATGGCGGGCATGTCCCCAGCCTAATGATGAGCTCGCGTTTCGGCGCCGTCGATCGCCCATCAACAAGATCGCCACCACCACTACGATCGCTGCGCTGAAGAGCAGCGAGACGTTGCCGTTACCCCAGTTGAGCCCACCACGTGCGTGGCTCACCCCCATCCAGTCCGCGAAGGAGGCGCCGAGTGGACGCGTGAGGATGTAACTCGCCCAGAAGGCGCCAATGGCGTTGAAGTGAACAAACCGGTAGCCCAGAGCAGGGACGAGGAACAGTCCGGCGAACAAGAGCCCGGAACTGAAGTAGCCCAAACGCAGCGTCGTCGCGGTCATGTCACCGACGGCCGTGCCCAGGGCGAAGGTCGCGGTGACCGTCGCCCAGTAGAACAACTCGCGTCGGGTCGAGGTGATGCTGTGAATCGAGAGCGTCCCTTCGACCCGGTGCCACGCGAGAAAGACCACGGTGAGCACAGCGGCGAACCCGGCGGCGGAAACGACGTAGGCAACGCCGAACCCTACGTGGACGACGTCGGCGCACATGGTGCCAAAGACACTCACCATCACTACGGCGAGCCAGTACCAAAGAGTGCTGAATCGGGGGAAACGCAGTTGCCAGACGAGCACTACCACGAAGATGACCCCAGCGCCCAGCACCGCTGCGGCGGGGGCGAAGTGGTGAACGAAGTAATCCGACGTCGCCTCACCCATCGCCGTGGTCAGTATCTTGACGAACCAGAAGACACCATTTATCTCAGGGACCTTGCTCGATTGGAACTGTCGTCGCAGGTTGATCATCATCGCACTGGGAGTTAGTCGCTCACCGCAAGGTGCTCGAGGAACTTCTGCGGGTCGACCGCGATGAACAGGCCCGAAGCCGAGGCGAGTTCGATCGCGCCCACTTGGACCTTCGCCGCGATGAAGAGCTTTCTGCCGTCGCGCTTCTCGAGCCAAGCTCTGGCAACTACGGGTTCGTTGATGGGCGTTGGCGCGAGGTAGGAAATGTCGAGTTGGACGGTATAGGCGAGGACGTCGCTGATGGCGAGCACGAGCCCCATGGTCTCGTCAATCAGGGCCGCGACGATCCCTCCGTGCGCGCGTCCCGGTGCGCCCTCGAAAGCCTTGCCGAGCGACACCTGCATGACCGAGACGTCGCCCTCGCGCCAGAGAAATGCCCCGAGTCCCATAGGATTCGCGCCGCCCGAAACGACCGAGTCGGAGAAGAGCTGGTGTTTTTCAGTGGAGTCCTCGCTCGGTACGGCCATCTTGAAACCTTCCAGCGCGCCGCTGGGTACAATCCGCGTGCGCAGTTCTCCTCGGGCGACGATGCGGTGAAGTTCCTCGAGATGTGCGGTGAATTCGTCGAGTTGTTCGTCGTCGAGGTCGCGCGCGACAAAGTCATGACCCAGGGCGCGCATGAGCGTGGCGGCTTGCATCCGGTGTTCTTCGATGGTCATTACTAGGTCGCGTTCGTAAGGTTTCCACCAAGACGGTAATGCACCGGCGGGGTCGCCCCATCGCAGTGAATGACACCCGCTGAGGCGACGGCTCATGCCCCGTTGAGAAATGCGTCGACGATCGATGTGAACGTCGAGGCCTTGGAACAGAAAGGCGTGTCCGGCGTCGGGGTAGAGCGCGAGCTAAGCGTTAGGAATCAGCTTCGCGAGCGCGTGACGCGTTGTGCCACTCCTGCCTACGGGTGGAACTGGCCGAGCAACTTCGTCGCTGCATCAAGCGGACCGACCACGTGAAACAGGTTTCCGTCGGTGTCCTGGCTCAGGTAGTGGGCGAGATCGTTCAACGGAAGTGGCGTGGAGCTTCCCGACAGGTTCACTCCGGTGATGGTGGCGCCCGCGACGAGGTGCACGGATTCGGGCTCCTCGCCAGTCACCAGGTCGTCGAACTGGAAGTCGTCGGGGGTCCCGGGCGCGCACTGCACTCCGAGGGCCAAGCCCTTCACGGTTGCGGTTCCGTCCGGGCTAATCGCGACCGACTGGACCTGGATGAACGATTCAGCCATGAGAGTGACGCACCAGGGTGCGAGCGTCGTGGTGGTGGTGGCGCTCGTGACGCAATCGCCCCAGGCCGTTCGCAACTTGGATGGCAGCTCTTTGAACGTGGTGCAGTTCCTCGCGCCCGGGGGTCCGGGTGCCGTGCCCACGACCCGCCAGTGCCTTGAGCCAGTTCGCAGAAAGAACTCGGGATAAGCACCGTGGTCCTGGAAGGCGACGCTCTGGGCGACCGTGGCGCTCGGCGACGCCTCAAAGGTCGCCACCGCGTACTGCGCGTTACCGCAAGAACCGTAGAACACGGCGCCAGGTGCGGCCCTCGCACCTGGGCGGCCGTCGGCGCTCACGAGCGACTCTAAGAGAGAAGGCGTCGCCACCCGGTTGGTGCAAGCCACTTTGATCGCGGCGGATGTCGTGGTGGAAGGGTGATGGATCGTGACGGCCGAGGCGCAGCTCGCGGTCGTCAATGCCGTCGTGGCGAGTAGCACTACCAGGCGCAGCACGCGGGCGATCACGGCCCCACCTTACGTGGCTCGCCTAGAGCATGCCAGGACAACGAAAGGGTCGGGGACCATGTGCGAACAAGGAGCTCCGCTCGCCCATCTCGCTTGGCACCAGCTCAATGGTGGGGCTAGTAAGAATCGAACTTACGACCTCGTCATTATCAGTGACGCGCTCTAACCGACTGAGCTATAGCCCCTAAGGGGTTCTAATCTACACCAGAGTCGAGTTCAGTCTTCTGGGTCCCACAGTCGTGCGGCGATTGATTGACTCGCGGTGGCGAGCAACGTTCCCGAACGACTCCAGAGCAAAGCGGTGCCTTGACCGAAGCCCCCGCTGAGCGCGTGCATGTGAATCTCGCAGAGTACCCACTCGGTTGGCTCTAGTTTCGCAATGCGAATCGTGTTGTCGAGGCTTCGGCCCATGGTGCTCTTGCCGAGAGGCTGGGTGGAGCCGCCCGACACGTAGTCGCCGAAGATGGCGAGGGTCGCCGCGGATGGATCGAAGTGTCCCGGGACTCGAGCCCAGAGCGCGGAGATTGGCGATCCAGGCGTGCCATCTATGTCGGCGAACGATCGGCCCAGAGCGATGCGCGTCTCGACGTGGTTAAAGAT
>Ga0302319_10008989_pt1 | contig 19324 bp, 11 predicted proteins | sample Bog_T0_2_FD_203319 | JGI IMG/M metagenome (GOLD analysis project Ga0302319, IMG submission 203319) | Peat permafrost microbial communities from Stordalen Mire near Abisko, Sweden - Bog_T0_2 | ecosystem: Environmental > Terrestrial > Soil > Wetlands > Peat | place: Sweden: Abisko, Stordalen Mire... | reverse complement strand
AAATGTGGGTGATGTTACTCTGAGGGCAACAATAAAGGGAACCGGGCTTGATCCAAAAAAGGCAAATGTACAATTCGGCGGGGAGGTTGAACAAGCCAATGTAAAAGGCTATGATTATCAGCACCTGGTGCTTTCGGGCACTGCAAATAATGGAAACTATACCGCAAAAGCCCGAATGAAAGATCCCAATATTAACTTCAGCCTTGATGGTAAAGCGGATATGAACAAAAAATATCCGTCCGTAACTGCCACGGTCATGATCGACAGCATCAACCTGCAAAAGCTGAATTATTCCAAAAATCCTTTGCGCGTTCATGGCAAAATAGTGGCTAACGTCCCATCCGCTGACCCTGACTATTTAAATGCCAGTATTTTGCTTACCGACTTAGCCATCGCGCAAAAACAGGAGGTGTACAGGCTGGATACCATTAGTCTTATATCGACCGCGAATGCTGACAGCAGTTCTATCAAGTTAAAAGCTCCGATGTTATTTGCGCATATGGGCGGAAAATATAAACTGACCGAAGTTGGCGGTGCTTTACAGGATGTCACCGATAGGTATTTTAATACGGTCGCGGCACAGGCAACTGCTAAAACCAAACCCAAATACGCGCCGGAGCTATTTACTTTCGACGTACATTTAGTTAAAACTCCGTTAACCACTCAGTTATTCCCTTCTTTAAAAAAGCTTGACCCGGTGTTGATAACCGGTCATTTTAATAGTCAAACCGGCGACCTGGTTGTTAATGGCTCAATACCCAAGGTTGTTTACGGCACAAATTCAGTTAATAATTTAAAACTTGCTATCAATACCGGCAATAATGCGCTTAACTATGGTTTAACTGTTGATGAGATAAAAGCATCTTCATCGCTTGATCTTTTGTTTACGAGCCTGACTGGCAATGCGCAAAATGACAAATTGAACATCAGTTTGCAGGTTCGCGATGCAGCTAAAAAAGAGCGTTACCGTTTGGCGGGCGTATTCAGTATTTTGCCAAATGAATATCAGTTTAGTTTCCTGCAAAACGGGCTTCTTTTAAACTATGAACCATGGACAGTAAATGCCGATAATGCACTTGAATTTGGCAGTAAAGGCATAATGGCCAAAGATTTCTCCATCAGCAACAGCAACCAGGTGCTAAGCATAAACAGCGATTCGCAGGCAATGAATTCGCCAATTACTGTTGATTTTAAAAACTTTAAGATTGAAACATTAGCCCGGATGGCACAGCAGGATTCCTTACAGATTGGCGGTGTGATCAACGGGAACGTGCACATCAGCAATTTTCAAAAGGCCATGCAATTTACGTCGGCCCTGAATATTAATGATTTCAATTTTAAGGGCGATACAGTTGGCAATGTGGCACTTAAAGTAAATAATCAAACGGAAAATGCCTACACTGCTGATATGAGTATAACAGGAAAGGGCAACCAGGTTAATTTAACCGGTTTATACTATACCAACCCGGCTGGCAAACTTGATTTGAATTTGAACATGGTTAGCCTGAATATGAAAAGTATTGAGGGCTTTAGTTTTGGCAGTTTACGGAACGCGAGCGGAATCCTCAGCGGCCAGCTTAGAATATCGGGTACAACCGATGCTCCAGTGGTGCGGGGAGATATTAACTTTAACAAGGTCGGCTTTAACGTGTCTATGCTGAATTCGTACTTTACGATGCCAAGGGAGACCATAACATTTAATAATGACGGTATCCTGTTTGATGACTTTACTCTTGTTGATTCGCTCGGCAACAAGGCCATTGTAACAGGTACACTGTACACTAAAACGTTTACAGACTTTGGTTTTGGGATTGATATTACTTCGAATAATTTCAGGGTGATCAATTCAACACAAGAGAATAATAAATTATACTACGGTAAACTTTATGTTGACAGCCGGATAAAAATTCGTGGTGACATGAACAAACCTGTTGTTGATGCAGACATTACGGTGAACGACAAAACAGACTTAAGCATTGTATTGCCCCAGGATGACCCGGGTATCGAAGACCGCAAAGGCGTTGTTGAGGTAATTAATCCAAATGCACCAAAAACCGATTCCATATTTTTAGCCAAACAATTGGATTCACTACGAAAATCGAGTGTCAACGGGCTTGATGTTTCGGCAACGATAAAAATTAATAAGGCGGCTAAATTTACCATTATTGTGGATGAAAGAAACGGCGATGTTGTGCAATTGAGCGGCGATGCACAATTAAACGGCGGTATCGACCCTAGCGGGAAAATGAGCCTCACTGGTACTTATACTGTTGAAAACGGTTCATACAACTTATCTTATTCAGGTGTAAAAAAGAAATTCCTGTTTAAAAAGGGAAGTACGATAACCTGGGATGGTGATCCGACCCTTGCCACTGTTGACATGACAGCTATTTACGTGGCAAACGTACCGCCCATCGACCTTGTTAGCGATCAGTTAGGCAGTTCACAAAATGCAGTTCAGTATAAGCAAAAATTACCCTTTAACGTTGACCTGAGCTTAAAAAATAACCTTTTAAAACCAAATATAAGTTTTGATATAGTTTTACCGGACAGCAGCTATTCAGTTGGCCCGGAAGTGGTGTCCACTATAAATGCAAGGCTTGACCAGGTGCGCCAGGACACCAATGAAATGAATAAACAAGTACTTGGTGTATTAATACTTGGGCACTTTATTGGCGATAACCCTTTACAAAGCCAGGGAGGCGCCACTACCGTTAACGGCGAAATACGTAACAGTGTGAGCAGCTTATTGTCTGATCAGCTTAACAGACTGGCCGGTAATCTCATTGGCGGCGTCCAGTTAAATTTTAATCTTACTTCGGGGGAAGATTACTCAACGGGCGTTGCACAAAACCGAACGGATTTAAATGTCGGTTTATCAAAACAGTTTTTGAATGATCGCGTATCAGTTACAGTCGGTAATAATTTTAACCTGGAGGGCCAAAATCAACCGGGCCAAAAAACGACTGACATTGCCGGGAGTGTTTCTGTTAGTTACAAATTAACCAAAGACGGCCGTTACCTGGTACGAGTTTATCGCAGGGATGAGTTTATTGTGATTGAAGGAGAGGTGGTTGAAACAGGCGTCGGTTTTACCATCACTTATGAATTTAATCGTTTCAGGGAGTTATTTGCCAAAAAAACGCCGGAAGAAAAAGAGTTAGAAAAGAAATATAAAGAAGATCAAAAAAAGAAAAAGGAAGATCAAAAAACTGCCGATAATAAAGCAGATTCAACTGTGGCCCCCATACAACCTCTAAATCAGCAACAGCAAAAACCACCCAACAATTAATATGGCCAGACCCAGATATCTATTTATTTTAATTGCTGTTTTTATAAGCGCCTGCAGTACAACAAAGTACTTGGCGCCCGGGCAAAAATTATATACAGGCGGCCAGGTAAAAATTGATGATAAAAATACAAAAAAGAGCGATGCAAAGGCCTTGAGCACCGAACTCGAAGGTTTACTAAGGCCATTGCCCAATGGAAAAATATTAGGCTTAAGATTTAAATTATGGGTTTACGATAAAACAAGGACTAATAAAAAAAGGGGATTAAAACATTATTTGAACACACATTTAGGAGAGCCACCTGTTTTGATTAGCGCTGTTGATGTTGAAAAAAACAGCAGTATTTTACAAAACCGGCTGCAAAATGAAGGATATTTCCTCGCACAGGTCTCCGGTGACACAGTTGGAAAAAAGAAAACGGCAAAAGTTATATATACGGCGCAAACAGGCCCGGCCTATCATTACCGTAAAATAACATTTCCTACAGGGAAGGACGATCTTGATACGGCTGTAGCCGGCGCATCGGGTCAAACTTTTCTAAAACCAGGTAATAAATTTAATCTTGATGTGATTAAAAATGAGCGCATAAGGATTGACGCGCGCTTAAAGGAGGAAGGCTATTTTTATTTCGCGCCTGAAGACTTGATTATGCGGTACGATAGTACTGTTGCAGGCCACCAGGTGGATTTGTTTGTTAAAGTTAAAGATGCAACCCCGGATGAAGCCCGGTGGGTTTACCGGGTACGGAATATTTACGTTTACCCGGATTATGCACTAAAGGATACTGCGCTCAAATTGGACTCTGCTGTAAAGTACCGGTGGTATAATGTTATTGATCCTGACAAGACTTTCAAGCCCTATACCTTTAAAAACACTGTGTTGCTGCATCCCGGTGATATTTATAACCGCGACGAGCATACAAAGTCACTAAGCAGGTTTATAGAATTGGGCCCGTTTAAATTTGTTAAAAACCGCTTTGAGGATGTTACACCCGACTCGGCAAAGCTTGATATTTATTATTTTTTAACGCAGCAAAAAAAGAAATCACTAACGGCTGACATTGTTGCCAGGCAAACCTCCGCTAATTATGACGGTACCCAACTGGATATTAGTTTTAAAAACCGCAATCTTTTTAAAGGGGCAGAATTGCTTACCGTAACCCTGTTTGCAAGCGAGGATATTCAATTCGGGAAATATAACAATGGTTACAATGTTTACCAGACGGGTATTCAACCATCAATTTCATGGCCGCGGTTTATCAGCCCATTTAATTTTACTACCGACAATGCCTTTATTCCGCGAACAGTTTTAACCGCGGGTTACACCCTGATTAACCGCACGCAGCTATACACTCTTAATTCGTTTAACGCATCGTGGGGTTACCTTTGGAAACCGAATTTGCACGTACAGCACCAGCTCGACCTGGAGGATATTACTTATGTGAACCCTGAAAATGTTACAACGGTTTATGTCGACAGCATACAGAAAACCCGTAACCCTCAGCTTGCCCACGTCATTAACAGGCAATTTACCTTTGGACCGTCATATAGTTATACCTGGACCAATACCACCGAAGAATTCAGGACAAATACTTTTTATTATAAGGGAAGGGTAGCGCTTTCAGGGAATTTATATGGTTTGTTCACTGCGGCAGATACGCCGAAACGAGTAAGTAAAATTTTAGGCACCCCGTTTGACCAGTATACAAAAATTGAGAACGAGATCAGGTTTTTTCACAAATTAAGTCCAAACAGTAAACTGGCTTTTCGCTTTTTAGTGAATGTGGGCCTGCCTTATGGCAACTCTACGGTACTCCCCTATTCACAGCAATATTTTGCAGGCGGGGCTAATAGCCTGCGCGGATTTCAGGCCAACTCGATAGGCCCTGGCGGCTATATCCTCCCTGTGAATCTTACGCAAGGTACAGCCTTTATCCCCGATGAGTCAGGCGATATAAAAATAGAGGGAAATATAGAATACAGGCCAAAATTATTCAGCATAGTTGAAGGTGCGTTGTTTGTTGATGCCGGTAATATATGGCTTTTAAACAGTAACCCCTATTTATCAGGCGCGGCTTTTGGCAAAAACTTTCTCAGTCAAATAGCCGCCGACGCAGGGTTTGGTCTACGATTTAATTTCACGGTCTTGATATTGCGTATCGATTTAGGCTTCCCGATTCTTGAGCCCAACAATACGGCAGTTCATTTCGGTCAGAATGGAGTATTGAATCTTGGCATTGGGTATCCGTTTTAGTAATTGAAATATTCAATAAAAGTTGGTAATCAAAAGAAACAAAATATATTTAAAGTTTCATAATTATCTTAATAAATAATAATTTAATCATTTTTTAATTTAACGATATCCCAAACGATTAACAGGCAGTAAAATAATAATTGCTTTTATCGTTTCCCCGGGCAATCTGTAATGTTTGGATAATTTTGCCCGTTAAACTGCAAGATTGGTTTGATATTTATGCTTTTTTAATTTTAACTTTATAAATAGTTACAAATACCATTACAGTAATCATCTTCCTATCGGCGTTAATAACAATACCTGAATCTATTTTTAGATGGATCATCAGCAGAAAAATAGGATCATTTTAACAATAAGCCTGCTTACAATTGCTACAGGCATTACAGTAATGCTGGGTTGGATATATGATATACCAGCACTTAAAAGCATTATACATGGGTTTATAGCCATGAGTTTTAATGCTGCCCTGGGCTTTGTATTATTTGGAAGCACTTTGTTGCTTACCCAATATCAAGCCGGAAAATATGGCGGATTCATTTTTTTAATTTTAACAATGCTGGGTACCCTTATAGGTATAATCACCCTGTCACAGGACTTGTTGCATTATAATTCCGGTCTCGATCAGCTCTTTGTGACTGATAAAACCAAAACCTCATCCGGTTTTCCGTTTCCAGGCCGAATGGCGTTTAACGCTTCCATCAATTTTGTTTTTCTCGGATTAGGCTTTCTCCTGCTTTTACCAAAAAAGCGTCCATTTGATATATTATCCCAGTGTTTTTTTCATTTCGTAACAATTCTTTCAGCAATTGCATTAATTGGTTACCTGTATGGTGTGTCGTTTTTTCAGGTTCTTTTGTACAAGACTTCGATGGCGACTCATACCGCAATTCTTTTTTTCATATTATCCTGGGCAGCATCAATTCTAAACCCGGCTATTGGTATTGCGAAGTTGTTTACAGGTAAACAAGTAGGCAATCAAATGGCCAGGAGGCTTTTTTCCCTGATGATTTTAACGGTCATCGTATTTGGGTCATTAAAAGATCAAACCCAACACTTCACACTATTTTCCTCGCTTGATATTGGCGTTTCCTTACTGGCAGTTGGATTTTTATTGGTGGGGCTGCTACTCATCTGGCACACAGCAAACTGGTTAAACAATATCGACAAAATGAGATCGGAAGCTGAGGCCGAAGTAAAGCTAATGAATACAGAACTGGAGCGACGGGTGGAAGAAAGGTCGGCCGAAATACAGAAAAGTGAGAAAAAGTACCGTTCGCTTGTTGAACAGGCTTCGGATGCGATATATGTGCTCGATTTTAAAGGAAATTTTACGGAAGTAAATGACAATCTGTGCAATATTACTGGCTATAACCGGGAAGAATTACTGCAAATAAATATCAAAGAGATTATTGACCCCGAAGAATTAAGAAGTGACCCTTTACCGGATGGGGTAAATTATAAATGGGGACCAATAGTTCGGGAAAGAAGGTTCAGGCGCAAAGACGGGTTTACCTTTACTGTGGAACTTAATGCAAAAATGTTTTCACATAACCACGTAATGGTTATTGCAAGAGATATTACTGATCGTAAAAAAATGGAGAACGGCCTGCGGGAAGCCGAATTAAAATTCAGGACTATTGCCGACAAATCAATGGTTGGGGTTTATATAGTCCAAAATGGAAAGTTTATTTATGTTAATCCGCGTTTAGCCGAAGTTTTTGGTTATGAACCAGAGGAAATGATCAATACATTTCCGGTGGAAGCAATTATTGATGAAAAGTTTCGGTCAATTACTACTGAACATGTGCGCCGGCGTATAATGGGTGAAGTGGAGAGTGTGCATTATGAAGCGGTGGGTAAAAGAAAAAATGGTACAACCAATTGGGTAGAGTTTTATGGAAGCAGGGCAATAATTGGGAATGAGCCAACTATTATTGGTTCAATGATAGATATTACTGAACGTAAAAAGACTGAAGAAGAATTGAGGTCGTCTGAACAAAAGTATAAAATGCTTTTCGAAAGTAACCCATTGCCCTTGTGGATGATAGCGAAGGATGATTTGTCTATAATTGCAGTTAATGAGGCCGCTGCCAATCTTTACGGTTATAAAAAGGACGAACTTTTACACATGTCTGTTAAAGCCCTTCGGCCCGAAGATGATTTTGAAAATCAATTAGAGGGCTATCGCAAAAACCTTAGCAATTCAACAGATCTGGGTATAGCCCGGCATATCAGGAAAAACGGATCGGTTATGTTTGTGCAATTAATCGTACATGATATTATTTTCGAGGGCAGAAATGTCCGTCTTTCCTTAACAAACGACGTTACAGAAAAATTAAATGCTGAAGAGTTGCTTCAAAAATCTGAAGCAAACCTGCAAACAATCTTGAATACAACAGACACAGCCTATGCTTTATTTGACCTGGAACTCCGGGTATTGGCTTTTAATCAGAAGGCCATAAAATTTGTTACGGAGCATTATAAACACAATCCTGAAAAAGGCGATCCACTTGAAGATTACTTTCCTAAGGACAAATTTCCTGAGTTTATAACAAACATCCGGGACGTTTTGAATGGAAACAATATAAATTTTGAAGTGGATTATCCACAGGCGAACGGCCCGGCACTTTGGTATTATGTACGGCTGTTCCCGATAACTAACGACAACAAAGAGATATTGGGTGTACTAATGGCGCTTTATGATATAACTGAAAGAAAAAATGCCGAACAAGACTTAAAAAGCGCTTACCAAAGGATACAAAGCCATATAGATAGTATAAAAGATATGGCATGGAAGCAATCGCACCTGATACGCAGCCCCTTGGCCAATTTGAAGGGTTTAGCAACAATGCTGCAGGACGACCCGGCAAATTCGGAAATATTTGACCACATTCAAAACGAGCTCAACAGAATGGATGCCATTATCATCGAAATGGCAGAAGATGTTTCGGATCAGGATATTAAATAATTAATTCATTTAAAGTTTGCTTTACATTTTCTCTCCGTATATTTAATTATGTAAGCCAACTATCGAAAATTAGAGGTTCTGAATAACATTCCAAAGTTAATTATACGCCAGTTCAATAAAATGCTATGTTAGATAAATTCGGTACTTCCACGAAGTTATATATGCTGATATTTATTACTGCCGCCAGTTTAATAGGATTGGGGCTTTATGGTATTGGTGATCTTAAAGAAATGAACGAAAATACGCGGACGCTTTATGCTGACCGTGTGTTATGCATGCAGCAATTAGCAAATGTGCGGTTTGAATACACTTCCGAAATCCTCCCGATGGCACGATTGGCTAAAGACCAGGTTGTTTCCTTTAGTGAAGCAAAAAGGCGGGTGCAGAAAGCTGAGGAAATTATTAATACAAACTGGCACGATTACAAACGCACCTATCTCACACCCGGGGAGGCCCTTTTGGTAAAGCAAACGGAAAAGATAAAGGACCGGACCGATAAAGCAACTGAAAACCTGAAGTCCATACTCTCTAAAGAAGATAAACCGGCCCTTGATGAATTAGTTCAAAATGAACCTTCTGCAAAACCACCTGCCATTGTTTTAAAGGTGACGCAGTTGATGGAGTTACAAGCGCGGGTTGGGAAGGAAATATATAATAATAACAAGGAAATATACTTGAGTACCTCAAAAAGATTCGTTTTTCTGATTTTAACATCCTTGATCATAGCCCTCTCACTTTCCTTTTATATTATCAGGAATATTAGGGGCTTGATTAGGGAACGGGCGAAGAGCAACCACATCATTAAAGCAAGTGAAGAGAAATACCGCTCGCTGATTGAGCAAGCCTCCGATGCTATATACCTGGTGGACGACAAAGGTAATTTTACAGAGGTAAACGAAAGCATGTGCAAAATGACCGGATATTCCAAAGCAGAGTTATTGCAACTGAATGTAGAGGAAATTATAGACCCTGATCAATTGAAAACAGACCCTTTAGTTCACGGGTACCACCTTCCGGGCCGGTCTTTAATACGGGAACGGCGCCTGGTCGGCAAGAATGGGAGGCCATTTGATGTTGAAATAAACGTCAAACTATTTGGCGATGATAAGATGCTGGTAATTGCCCGTGATATTACCGATAGAAAACGGATGGAAGCGGAACTCAGGGAAGCTGAAATAAAGTTTAGGACGCTGGCGGAAAAGTCGATAGTGGGTATCTACATCGTTCAAAAAGAAAAACTCATCTACCTAAATCCCAGGTTTGCCGATATTTTTGGGTATGAACCACAAGAATTGGTCAATGCGTCCAGCAGTATTATTGACATGATCATAGACAAAGATGACCAGGAAAAAGTGAGAAGGAACCTTCAGGCCAGGTATGCGGGAGAAGCAGACAATGTTCATTATGAATTTAAAGGGCAAACAAAGCATGGGGCCCAAAACCATATAGAGATTTTTGGGAGCAGGGTAACAATTGATGGCGAACCCTCCATTATAGGAACCATGATAGATATTACGGACCGCAAAAGAGCCGAAGAATTTACGATAAGGGAAAAAATGCTTTCGGATACCATTATTAATAGTTTACCCGGTATATTTTATTTGCGCAAGCACAGCGGCGAATTTCTGCGATGGAATAAAAACTTTGAAACTGTAACCGGATATTCCCCTGAAGAAATAACAAAACTAAATGCAGGCAACCTGATAGACCCGGAAGACCGGGAAAGGATAAACGAAGGCCTTGGAAAAGTATTTTCGGAGGGGCATGGAATGGTTGAAGCAAAAGCAATAGTAAAAAATGGCAATAAAATCCCTTTCTTATTTACCGCTGCTGCAATTGAATTTGAAAATAAACAATGTGTATTAGGAACAGGTTTTGATATTTCATCGCGCATAAAGGCTGAAGAGGAGTTGAGGTCATCCGAACAGAAATATAAATTACTTTTTGAAAGTAACCCGTCGCCTATGCTGATGATCGTGAAGGATGATATGGCTATTATTGATGTTAATGAAGCCCTTGTCGAACTTTATGGTTATACAAAAAATGAGCTTTTGCATATGACCGTTAAAGAATTGCGGCCAGAAGAAGATTTTGAGGACCAATTGGAGATTTTTAAGACAGAGGCCAGCGGTTCAACAGATCTTGGTGCTATAAGGGTGATCAGGAAAGATGGATCGATCATATTTGTACATTTAATAGCTCATGATATTATATTCGAAGGACGATCTGTAAGGCTTGCCTTAGTAACTGATGTTACAGAACGGCTAAAAGCGGAAGCGGCGCTTAAAAATTCTGAAGCAAACCTGCAAACCATTTTAAAAACAACCGATACAGCATATGCTTTATTTGACCTGCAACTTAAAGTTCGGGCATTTAACCAGAAGGCCATAGAATTTGTTGAACAGGAATATCATCATTATGTGCAAAAGGGCGACAGGCTCATTGACTTCTTCCCTGTTGACAGGTTTCCTCAATTTATGGATTTTACAAGGGCAGTACTGAAGGGGAACAACATTAACTATGAAATTGACTATCCCCAGGCCGATGGGTCGGTGACTTGGTACTACGTAAGCTTGTTCCCTATAACAAATGAAAATAAAGAGATATTAGGAATGATGATGGCCTTATACGATATAACAGAAAGAAAAAAAGCCGAGGAGGATTTAAAGGCCGCCTACGAACGGATACAGAGCCACATTAACAGCATAAAAGACATGGCCTGGAAACAATCGCACCTGATACGCAGCCCATTGGCAAATTTGAAGGGATTGGCGGAAATGCTGAAAGACGACCCATCAGATGCCGATGTACTTGAATTTATTCAAAACGAACTTAACAGAATGGATACTGTGATTATTGAAATGGCCGATTTATCAGATCATAATATAAATGACTAATACTTGTTTTGAATTAATAAAACCTTAAATTTAGCGCTGGTCCCGATATATCGGACAAAATTATTCAATGACTGTTAATGGCGATAAGAAGATTAAAAAAGAAATAATTGCCCCATTACAAGTTATTGACCTCCATGAAGATGGTGTCCATCTATTGATAAATATATCTATTTTTGGAAAGCCATTTGTCCTTGTACTTGACACCGGTGCTTCTAAAACAGCTTTTGACCAGTCTTTATTGCTCAAAGCTAATGACAAGTTAACTGTTACCATGAGCGACCGGCTTTCAACCGGCCTTGGTACAAATACAATGGCATCGTCAACAGTAATTATTAACGATCTTTATATTGGTAGCCTGTTGATTGATAAATTTGAGGCCGCGGTACTAGATCTTTCCACGATCAATATAGCGTATGGACAACTTGGTCACCCAGAAGTTCTGGGTGTTTTGGGCGGGGATATCCTGATGAAATATAAAGCGGTAATTGACTATGGCAAAGGATCTTTAATATTGAAGATTTAAAAAACTTGCGAAGTTTTGAAAACTTCGCAAGTTTAAATGTTTCCTAAGTGTCTATCCTTGCATACTTCGCGTTCTTCTCAATAAATTCACGGCGGGGGCCAACCTCGTCGCCCATGAGCATTGAGAAGGTATGATCACATTCGGCAGCATTTTCTATACTTGCCCGTTTTAAAGTGCGGGTCGCCGGGTTCATAGTAGTTTCCCACAATTGTTCGGCATTCATCTCACCCAACCCTTTATAACGTTGTATATGTACGCTGTCTTCTTTTCCGGCGCCTTTAAGTCGTTGCACCGCATTATCGCGCTGTTCTTCTGTCCAGCAGTATTCTTGCTCTTTTCCTTTTTTTACGAGGTATAACGGTGGAGAAGCTACATAAACATAGCCATATTCAATCAGCTCTTTCATGTACCTGAAAAAGAAAGTTAAAATCAGTGTTGTAATGTGCGAGCCGTCTACGTCAGCATCCGTCATGATTACTATTTTATGATAGCGCAATTTGGCTATGTTAAGCGCTTTATGGTCATCGGGTGTACCAATGCTCACCCCGAGGCCGGTAAACATATTTTTTATTTCTTCGTTCTCATATATTTTATGCTCCATCGCTTTTTCAACATTCAATATTTTACCTCTTAAAGGTAATATCGCCTGAAATTCGCGGTCGCGGCCCTGCTTGGCTGTTCCACCGGCCGAGTCACCTTCCACCAGGTAAATCTCACATAACGAAGGATCGCTGTTTGCACAATCTGAAAGTTTCCCCGGTAATCCCGAACCGCCCATAACATTCTTGCGCTGTACCATTTCGCGCGCCTTGCGGGCGGCGGCCCTGGCTGTCGCCGCCAGGATGACTTTATTTACAATCATCTTGGCTTCCTTCGGGTGTTCTTCGAGGTAATTTTTTAAAATTTCACCTACTGCAACATCTACAGCTCCCATTACCTCATTATTACCTAATTTGGTTTTTGTTTGCCCTTCAAACTGAGGTTCGGCTACTTTCACTGAAATAACAGCGGTTAGCCCTTCGCGAAAGTCATCACCTGTTATTTCAATTTTATTATTTTTAAAAAAACCTTCTTGTTCCGCATAAGCTTTTAACGTACGGGTTAAGCCCCTGCGAAAACCTGCAACGTGCGTACCGCCTTCAACGGTATTGATGTTATTTACATAAGAATGTACATTCTCCGAATAAGTATCGTTGTATTGCAGCGCAAGTTCAACCGGAATGCCCTGCTTGTTGCCATCTATGTAAATAGGTTCAGGGATCAGTGAAGCACGGGTGCCATCCAGGTATTTTACAAACTCCCGCAAGCCCCCCAGCGAATAAAACTCTTCACAAGGATGACTGCCGTCTTCATTAGTTTCACGTTCATCAGTTAGTGATAAGCGTATCCCTTTATTTAAAAAGGACAGTTCACGTAAACGTGCCGCGAGCGTATCGTATTTATATTCCGTGCCTATTGTGAAAATTTCCGGATCGGGCTTAAAAATTATTGTTGTACCTCTTTTATCGGTGTCGCCAATAGTTTTTACATCAAATTGCGGCTTACCCTTTTCATACTCCTGTGTCCATATTTTCCCTTCCCGGTAAACCAAAGCAGTTAATTTGGTCGACAATGCGTTAACGCAGCTAACGCCCACACCGTGCAAACCGCCGGAAACCTTGTAGGTATCTTTATCAAATTTGCCGCCGGCATGCAAAACAGTCATTACAATCTCCAGGGCCGATCTTTGTTCTTTGGTTGTGATCCCGGTAGGTATACCCCTGCCGTTGTCTTCAACTCTAATTGAATTGTCTTTTAATATGGTTACCTTAATATAGTCACAATAACCGGCAAGTGCTTCGTCTATTGAGTTGTCTACTACTTCATATACTAAATGGTGCAAGCCTTTAAAACCTGTGTCCCCTATGTACATTGACGGCCGCTTGCGTACCGCTTCTAAACCTTCTAAAACCTGTATATTATCTGCCGAGTAATTTGATTTGTCCTGATTTTCTTCGCTCATATTTGGTTAAAACAATAACCTTCAAAAGTACTCATTTAAACCCAAAATATAGCTATTGTTAATAAATATGACGGTAAATGAACATGCATGTCAAAACATTAGGATACTCGCCCTGAAACCTTATATTTGTCAAAATTTTTTAAATACAACCACTATATTAGTTTGTGCGCAGGTACAGCAAAACCCGATTAAAATGAAAACGACGGCTTCAATTCTTACAAAAATCACATTAGGCATATTATTGGCGGGAAGCCTGACAGCCTGCAATAAAACAAAAACAGATGACAAATCCGCCCTGGTATCCCCGGCTGACAATAAAGAAAAAATAGTATTTGTTAACCAGGATACTTTATTAAGTAAATACGAATACGCGAAGGATGTGAACAAAACTATGCAGGATAAAGGCAAAGTAGCCCAAAATGATATTGCATCAAGAGGTCAGGCCTTCCAGCGTGAGGTTGCTGACTATCAAAAAAATGCAAATACAATGCCTGCTGACCAGCGCCAAACTACTGAACAACGCCTCCAGCGCGAAAACCAGGACCTTCAGGGTTACCAGCAGAATGCTTCTGCGCAATTTCAAAATGAGCAGGCTACCGAAGCTGGTAAACTTTTAGATAAAATTGCCGACTTTGTTAAAGGGTATGCCAAAGAAAAAGGCTATAAATTGGTATTGACTTATTCAAAAGCTAATCCCACTGTGTTGTATGGCGATCCTTCATTAGATGTTACTGCTGATGTGACGAAACGCCTGAATGATGCATATGTCAAAGACAAAAAATAAGACTGACTTATCTTAGGTTAGCAATTGTAATTGCAATTTTTACATTAAAACCCCAACTTTGTTTCGGGGTTTTTTAATTTAAGAAAATATGGAAAACGGGGCGCACGAAAATTTTATGAGGATGGCTATCGAGCTTTCCGAATATAATTTAACCCATGGTTATGGAGGTCCTTTTGGCGCCGTGATTGTTAAAGATGGAATTGTAATATCACGAAGTGCAAATAGGGTTATACTTGAAATTGACCCTACAGCCCATGCAGAAATTTCGGCCATCCGGATGGCGTGCCGTGAGTTGGGTACTTTTAATTTAGCAGGCTGCGAAATTTATACGAGCTGTGAACCTTGCCCTATGTGTCTTGGGGCAATATATTGGGCACATATCGACAGCGTTTTTTATGCAAATAAAAAAACTGACGCTGCTGCATTTGGATTCGACGATAATTTGATATACGATGAGTTGAATTGCGATATGGACAAGCGTAAACTTCCTTTTGTTCAATTATTGCGTAACGAAGCATTGCAGGCTTTTAAAAAATGGGAAGCGTCTTTATTGAAAAGCAACTACTAACCCTTTTGAGGAGTTAGGATAAAAACACTGGCTTAGAACGCATTTTTATCACCTAAAATTGAATTTTTTAGTGTTAAGAAAATAATCTTGAGATCGAGTAGAAACGACCAGTTTTCAAGGTACCAAACGTCAGCCTCAACGCGTTTAAGCATATCGTCAACCGTTTTAATTTCACCCCTTAACCCTTTAATTTGAGCCCATCCGGTAATCCCAGGCTTAAGAAAGTGTCTCACCATAAACCTGTCTATTAATTGCGAATATTGTTTTGTATGCTTAATCATGTGGGGCCTGGGTCCAACTACTGACATATTCCCCCTAAATACATTAAAAAATTGGGGTAATTCATCCAGACTTGTCCTTCTCATAAATGCCCCGATTTTTGTGATCCGCTCATCATCTCTCGTCGCCTGTTTCTTATCTGCATTTTTATTTACACGCATGCTTCGGAACTTATAACATCTAAATGGCCTGTTATTACGACCTGACCGTATCTGGACAAAAAATACAGGGCCGCTTGATCCAAGCTTAATCAATATGGCTAGAATTGGTAAAAGCCAGCTTAAAACAAAAACGATAACGAATATTGAAAACACAATATCAAAAGCACGCTTTTTTGACCGGTTGAGCAGGTTTTCCAAGGGCTCAGGCCTTACGGATATTATTGGTATATGTCCAAAACTTTGAATATAAGTTGGCCGCCTGTCATAGTCATAATATTCAGGAACAGATTTAAAACGGATAAGGTTCTTATCGGCATCAAGCATTAGTTTTTCGATAGTTGAAGATTGGGAAATAGGCAAAGTGCAAAAAATTTCATCCACCTTATTTGATAAAACATAATTTATACAATCGGTGGTTCTTCCCAGGTACAAATGAGTGTCTTTAATCGTAGACGGGTCATCATCAAAAAAACCAATTGTATTATATCCCTGATCAGGGTTTTGTTTAAAAAATTTATACAAATCATAGCCGATCCTGCCCGCGCCAATAATAATCACGTCCCTTGTATCGATTAAAGCTGCCCGGTCACTTCTTCTTATACTCAAAAAAATAAGCTTCCATAACCCCAATAATGATCCAAAGAGAGCTAACGAATAAAATAAATATTGCCTGGTAATAAAATAAGCTTCGGTGCCAATCAAAATCAGGATCGTAAAACATATTAAGCTTAAAAAAAGGAAGTAAGTACGTATTACAGCCCTGTATGTTTTAATAGAGTCCTTGTTTAAAACTTGTTCGTACAGCCCAGATATATTAGCCGAAAGTAGCCATATAAGATTGAAAACCAATACAATAGGCAAATATCTTCTATTATTGGTCCATATGATATCTGATTTATCTATGATTAAATAAGTAGTTATCATACTTATATTTAATATAAGATAATCAATTGCAAGATTCAGTGCTTTAAAAAAAGTTGTATGTCTGTTTATCATTAAAAATTACAGATTATAATATTAGTATGCACAGATACAAAATGAAAACAACAGAAACGGAAAAGAATAAATCGATAATTTTTATATGTAAAATAAAGAATCTCGCGCATGTTACATTTTTAATAAATGACCCTTACCTAAATTTTCCTACCATTTAAAGAACTTTTCGGATCTTTTGAATTAGTATAATTTTGCGTAAGGTTTTGAAGAAACAGCCTGTAGGGGAAGTAATGTTCCTTGATAATTCAAAGAAGCGACAGACTCTCTTGCCGGGACAATCATATTAACACAATTCATAAATTCCGCTGAAATTGGTTTTTTTAAGAAAGAGGTAATTTCTTTTTTAACTATTCCTGATGTAAAAAAACCTTTTAGTTCGAAGGATAAAATAATATGCTTGAATATCTGTTTTTTCATCATAAAATTTAATGCACACCTATTTGTATTTCAATTAAGGATTGTTTCAAAAATATGCATTTTTATTAAAATAAAGAATTGTTTTGCAGGCGAATTAGTTTTCCCGGCAACAAAAAACAGTAAATAATGAAAATAAATCATGTTGAAGAATAAATTAATGACATTATATGAAATATGATTAAAGAGAAATTACAGGTTTATTAATACTCTTATTCAAAGAAATCATCTTTCAACTCATCGATCTCCCTCCTGTCCTTTTTGGTTGGACGCCCTGTACCTCTGTCCCTTTTCAAAACCGGAGCCTGAAACACTGATTTAAAGGCTTGTGTTTGTTCAACCGGGGTTAAATCCTCGTAAAAATCAATGGCGGTTTTTGCATCAACCCGGTTTTCCAGCATTCCTTTTACTTTTAACACCCTTCGCTCAATTCCTTTGGATACCTGGTAAGTTTCTCCTACTTTTACTTCATGAGACGGCTTTATATTTTGGTTTTCCAATTTCACGCGCCCGGCCTTGCACGCATCGGCCGCAAGTGTGCGTGTTTTGAACACCCTTATTGCCCATAAATATTTATCAATCCTTAATTTTTCTTTTTCTGGCATAGCTATTTTCAAACTTACAAAGTTTTAATCAATCGAAAATCCTATTACCTCAATTTTTACAATGTGTCTAAAAATATCGGTCGGGCAAATTCGCATAAATTCCTTTAATTTGTCAAAACTTTAATAGCTGATGCAAGACCTTAAAAAATTAATTGAAGAAGCCTGGGATGACAGGAACCTGTTGCGTTATAATGAATACATTAATGCCATTGAAACTGTTATAGAAAGACTAGACAAGGGTAACTTGCGGGTTGCTGAATTAATAGGCTCCATCTGGTATACCCAGGAGTGGATAAAAAAAGCGGTTATATTATACTTCCCAATACGGCAAATGGAAGAGATTTCGGTGGGCCCGTTTGTGTTTCATGACAAGATGAAACTCAAAACCGACTACATGGAAACGGGAGTAAGAGTGGTGCCACACGCGATAGCACGTTATGGTGCATATTTGGCAAAAGGAGTGATTATGATGCCATCATATGTGAACATTGGCGCGTACGTAGATGAAGGCACCATGGTTGATACCTGGGCAACTGTGGGCTCCTGCGCGCAAATTGGTAAACATGTGCATTTGAGCGGTGGTGTGGGCATTGGCGGTGTGCTTGAACCGGTACAGGCATCGCCGGTTATTATTGAAGATAACTGTTTCATAGGTTCAAGGGCTATTGTGGTAGAAGGTGTTCACCTCGAAACGGAAGTGGTTTTAGGTGCAAATGTCGTTTTAACCGCTTCAACCAAGATCATAGATGTTACAGGCGACACGCCGGTGACGTATAATAAAATTGTACCTGCACGTTCTGTAGTCATCCCGGGTTCATACACCAAAAAATTCCCCGCTGGCGAATACCAGGTACCCTGCGCATTAATTATTGGAAAACGGAAAGACTCGACTGATAAAAAAACATCGTTAAATGACGCGTTAAGAGAAAATAATGTCGCTGTGTAGTGCATGGTTGATTGGGTTGATTAAGTGAATAGTTAGTTCTTCATTTAATCAACCAATCAACCACTCACTTAATCAACTATTCACCCAATCAACCGCTCGACATGAAGATATTAATAAGGCTGCCAAACTGGCTTGGTGATGTAGTGATGAGCACAGCTTTCGTTACTTCGGTAAAAGAGATTTACCCGCATGCATTAGTTGATGTTATTATAAAAAAAGATTTTTACAATATAGCAAAGCTCATCTCCGGACTGAATACAATCCATTCATTTTCAAAACAGGAATATAAAGGCCTATATGGTGTCTATAGATTTGGTAAAAAATTACGGTCAGAACAATATGATCTCTTTTTCAATCTTCCAACATCGCTGTCATCTGTCGTGATGGGGTGGGCTACAGCAGCTAAAAAACGCATTGGTTTTAAAGGTGAAAGCGGGGCTATTTTGTTAACTAATGCTTATGCCAGGCCAAAAAATATGCACCGGGCCGATGAATATATCTCGTTAATTGAACGATATACGGGTAAGAAAATCACCAACAGACGGGTAAAGTTAAATATTGATGAACAGGGGCATCTAAATAAAGACACGGTATTAGTTAACTTCAATTCCGAAGCTGATTCAAGACGGATGCCTTTG
>Ga0302319_10008987_pt1 | contig 19325 bp, 15 predicted proteins | sample Bog_T0_2_FD_203319 | JGI IMG/M metagenome (GOLD analysis project Ga0302319, IMG submission 203319) | Peat permafrost microbial communities from Stordalen Mire near Abisko, Sweden - Bog_T0_2 | ecosystem: Environmental > Terrestrial > Soil > Wetlands > Peat | place: Sweden: Abisko, Stordalen Mire... | reverse complement strand
CAGCAGTACCCGCCGTCCGTCCAGCCCATACCGGTCCACCAGATGACGCGGCCGAGGCAACGGCATGAACCGCGCCAGATCGACGCCGTTCGACACCAGTTCAATCTTTTCCGGTGGCACGCCGAAGCCGCGGATCAGTGTGTCCTCGGTGAACCGGCTCACCGCGACAATCCCATCCGCCGCCGCAAACGCCCGCCGCCGCCGCTGGCCACCCTCGTCATACCGTGTCCGGGTGCTGATTTCCTCGCCATGGACGTAAATGATCGTCCGCAGCCCGAACAATTGCCGGCACGCCCCCGCCAGCCAGCCGCCGGCCACCAGCTCCCCGATACACAGCACGGCAATCTTTTCGGCGCGCACGATCCGCCAGATGCGCCACAGCACCGACAGCCGGATCATCAGATCCTCGCCCAGCCCGCCAATGCGTTGCAGGGCGCCGGAGTCCTCCGGCTGGAACAGCGTCCGCAGCAGGCGGATGCGGTGCACCTTGAACGGCGCCCGGCGGTCGAACTCCCGCCATCCCAGGATCGGCTGGCCGTCCCGATAATCTTCCTGCGGCGCCAGCACCGAGACGCGGCCGCCGCCGAACCGGGCCAGGCTGTCATAGACGATGGCCGATCCGCCATGCACCGGCGGAAACGTGTTGGCGACAACCAGGCAACGCTTCGTCCCCGCCACAAGCGTCGTCGAGGCTGGCAAATCGGGAACCGCAACCGCCTCCGCCAGGCTGCCGGCGCGAAGCTGATCGTGCAACTCCCGCACCGTCAGCACGGCGCCGCCCAGTTCATCGCGGAAAAAACTCAGGAAGCCGGAGAGCCGGTCGAGGAATTCCGCCAGGTCGCGATGCGTCCGCACATACGGCGTGTTGCCCGGTTCCAGCGACGGGCTGTGATAACTCAAGGTGAAAATCCGCTCGCCGCGCTTCAGCAGTGTCCGGGTCAGGCGCAGCATTGCCGCCAGATCGGAGCCCTCCGGCGACAGCGTGATCCGTTCCAGCAACCCCGCTCGGGCCAGCAGACCGGCCGCCCGCAGGGAGCGCAGAGGCTTGCGTTCCGCCATCCCGTAAAGCGAAGGCATTCCGCCCGCGATCAAGCCGGTCAGGGCGCGCGTCACCGGCAATTCCAGCAAGCGCCGGCGCGATCCGAACCAGAACGGCCCGTAGTCGAATGCCGAGAAGTCCGGCCCGCCCGAGTCCGTATACCGCGTGCGCGGGATCAGGCTGGTATCGACCAGGAACCCCTCATCTTCCAGCAACCCGGCGGTGGACGGACCCAGCCCGTAGCGCCCCGCTTTATAGACGGTGGGCTGCACCGCGAAGCTGTCGCGCACCGCCTCGGCCAGCCGGTGCAGTTTCTCCCGTTCCAGGGCGGGCGGCAGATTGCCGGGAAATGACAGGCGCTCCTCGGTTGCCGCGTCGAACGGCGGCGTGACCCAGGGATGCAGTTGCGCGCCGATATCGCACCGACCGTCCGCCAGATACTCGCGCAGCACCGCAGCGGCCGACGGATCGGAGGCAATCGGATAGGTCACCAGATAGGTCGGCCGCGCATCGTAGCAGGAAAACACCTCATGCGCGCGCTTCTGATAGCGGATCGAGGAGGTCGCGTTGTTCCGCGCGGAAACCGGACGCCCCCAGTGAAACTCTTCCTCCGCATCGACGATGATGCAGAGGATCGGCCGGCCGGGCGGCAGGCGGATCGGTTCGCTGTCAGGAAATAACGACCCAGGATCGACAGGCGGACGCAAATGCATGGGCCGGCCTAGCGCGACCGGCCGCCGGCACCCCATCGCGTCGCGGTGAGACCCAACTCACCCAACCGCGACGTCATCGCGCAATGCCGGCGGTCGCACGTTCGCCCGCCCCGGCGCCGACGACGAAACCCCACGGCCGGCGTAGGCGCGCCGTCCGCTAATGGATAGGCCTCCAGTCTTGGCTGAGGACGCATGAAACGGATTCGCTCCTGGACGCAATCCTCACGGCTTATGCCGCAGTCGGCAGCACGTTGCCACCAGGGACTTCATCCAGGTGGCAGGCCGACAGGTGACCGCTACTCACCGGACGTAGCACTGGCTCCTCCGACCGGCATCGCTCGAACGCGAACGGGCAGCGCGTATGGAACCGGCAGCCCGACGGCGGGTTGATCGGGCTCGGCACATCGCCCTTCAAAATGATCCGCGACCGCTTCGCCAGCGGGTCCGGCACCGGCACCGCCGACAGCAGCGCCCGCGTGTAAGGATGGTGCGATTCGGCGAACAGCGACCGCCGGTCCGCCAGTTCGACGATCTTGCCCAGATACATCACCGCCACCCGGTGAGTCAGGTGTTCCACCGTCGCCAGGTCGTGACTGATGAACAGCAGAGCCAACCCCAGCTCATCCTGCAGGTCGGCCAACAGATTGATGATCTGGGCTTTGACCGACACATCCAGTGCCGACACCGCCTCGTCACAGATGATCAGGTCCGCACCCGGCGCCAAAGCCCGCGCAATGCCGATCCGCTGCCGCTGCCCGCCGGAGAACTCGTGCGGAAACCGGTTGATCGCATCCCGCGGCAGCCGGACCTTGTCCATCAGCGCCTCGACCTTTTCCGTAACGTCGCGCCGGCCGCGCGCCATGCCGAAGTTGATCAGCGGCTCCGCCAGGATATCGCGGACCTTCATCCGTGGATTGAGGCTGCTGAACGGGTCCTGGAACACCACCTGCACCCGCTTGCGCATCATCCGCAGCTTGTGCGCCAGCATGTTGTCGATCCGCTCGCCGTCCAGGTACACCTCGCCATCGGTCAGCTTGAACAGCCGCAGGATCGCCTTGCCCACGGTCGACTTGCCGCACCCCGATTCGCCCACCAGAGACAGCGTCTCACCGCGGCGGATATCGAACGTCACGCCATCCACGGCGTAGACTTTCGCCGTCACCTGCCCCAGCAGCCCGCCATGAATCGGAAAATGCTTTTTGAGTGCATTCACCTCCAGCAGAGCACGTTCCGCCGCCATCACGCCGGCACCATCTGGCCGGCGTAATGACACGCCACGCTGTGCCGCGGCGCCTTCGCCTCGATCGCCGGTGCCACCTGACGGCAGAAATCCGTCACCATGGAACACCGCCCGGCAAACGCACACCCCACGATCGGCTTGCGCAAACTCGGCACCAGTCCGGCGATCTCCGCCAGCTTGCCGCGCCCGCCTTCCACCAGCGATGACCCCAATTTCGGCACCGCCCCGAGCAGCCCGCGTGTATAGGGATGCATCGGATTGGCAAAAATCTCGTTGACCGGTGCCTCCTCGACCTTCCGCCCCGCGTACATCACCACCACACGCTGCGCCATTTCCGCGACCACGCCCAGATCATGCGTGATCAGCATGATCGCCGACCCCAGCCTGGTCTTCAGATCGCGCATCAGGTCCAGGATCTGCGCCTGAATCGTCACGTCCAGCGCCGTCGTCGGCTCATCCGCGATCAGCAGCCGCGGATTGCACGCCAGCGCCATCGCGATCATCACCCGCTGCCGCATCCCGCCCGACAACTGATGCGGATACTCCCGGACGCGCCGCTCCGGCGCCGGTATCCCCACCAGAGTCAGCATCTCGACTGCCTTCGCCTCGGCGTCGCGCGCGTTCATCCCCTGGTGCAGCCGCACCGTCTCACCGATCTGCTTGCCCACCGTCAGCACCGGGTTCAGCGACGTCATCGGCTCCTGAAAGATCATTGAGATCGCATTGCCGCGAATCGCCCGCATCTCCGATTCTGAAACCGTCAGCAGATCCCGTCCCTCGAAGCGGATGCTGCCCGCAATCTTGCCTGGAGGCTCCGGAATCAGCCGCAGGATCGACATCGACGTCACCGACTTGCCGCACCCCGACTCGCCGACGATGCCCAGCGTCTCCCCCGCATCGATATGGAACGACAGCCCCTCGACCGCACGCACGACCCCATCCATGGTGCCGAAATGCGTCTGCAGGTTTTCGACTTCAAGCAGCGCCATGCCCGTTACAGTCGCTTCGCCAGCCGGGGATCGAGCGCATCGCGCAGCCCGTCACCCAGCAGATTCACCGCCAGCACCGTTATCGACAGGAAAATCGCCGGGAAGAACACGATATACGGCTTCACCTGCCACAGCGCCCGCCCCTCGGCCATGATGTTCCCCCAGCTTGGTATAATCGGCGGCGTGCCGGCGCCGATAAACGACAGCACCGCCTCGGTGATCATCGCCGAGGCACAGATGAACGTCGCCTGCACCATCAGCGGCGCCAGGGTGTTCGGGAGAATATGCTTCCAGATGATCACCGGCACCCGGGTGCCGCAGGCGATCGCCGCCTCCACATAAGGTTGTTCGCGCAGCGACAGCACCACGCCGCGCACCAGCCGCGACACCCGCGGGAACTCGGCGATCGTAATCGCCACCACCACGTTCTGTACCGAGGCCCGGGTCAGCGCCATCAGCGCGATCGCCAGCAGGATCGGCGGGATCGACATCAACCCGTCCATCACCCGCATGATCAGCGCGTCCAGCGGCCGCACGAAGCCCGACACCAGGCCGATGAACGTCCCCAGGATCGAGGCGCAGAAGGCCACCGAAAAGCCCACGATCAGCGACACCCGGGACCCGTACATCACCCGCGAATAGACATCCCGCCCCAGCATGTCGGTGCCGAACCAGTACAGCGCCGAAGGTTCCCGGGTTCGCCGCGCCGGCGCCAGCGCCGTCGGGTCCTTGGTGCCGAGATACGGGGCGAAAATCGCGATGAAGATCATCACCGCCACCAGCAGGCCGCCGACGAAGATCGTCGGATGGCGGTAGATGAAGCCGGCGATCCGCCCACGCTCCTTCGGCACCGGCAATATGCCGGGCAGGTCAGGCGCAGCCGCATGATGCAACCGGTCAAGGTCGCGCGTTTCGTAACTCCGGCCGTCCCCCCGCTGGGCGAATTGCGGCCTCGCTTGCTCTGGCGTGGTTGCGCTCAATAGCGAATCCTCGGGTCAAACAGCGTGTAAAGCAGATCAACCCCCAGGTTGATCAGCACGTAGACAAAGCTGAACAGCAGCACGACGCCCTGGATCACCGGGTAATCCCGCCGCAGGATCGCATCGACGGTCAGCCGCCCCAAGCCCGGAATCGCGAACACGCTCTCGGTCACCACCGCGCCGCCGATCAGCGCGGCAAACCCGATGCCGACGATCGTCACGATCGGCACCGCGGCGTTCTTCAGCGCATGCACGAACAATATGCCGGTCTGACCGACGCCTTTGGCCTTCGCCGTGCGCACGTAATCCTGCGACAGCACATCCAGCATCGTCGCCCGGGTAATCCGAGCGATCAGCGCCATGTAGATCAACCCCAGCGACACCGAGGGCAGGATCAGGTTGCGCAGGAACGGCCACGCGCCCTGTTCGATCGAGGTGAATCCCTGCACCGGCAGCCAGTCCAGCCGCAGCGCGAAAACATAGGCCAGCACATAGCCGATGACAAAAACCGGCGTCGAGAATCCGACCACCGCCGTCATCATCACCGTCCGGTCGATCCACGTGCCGTGCTTCCAGGCCGCGACGACGCCCATCGGGATGGCGAAACTCAGCGATAACACGAGAGTCAGGATCAACAGCGACACCGTCGGCTCGATCCGCTGCGCGATCATGTGGGTGACCGGCAGGTTGGTGAAAATCGAGGTGCCGAGGTCGCCGTGCAGCACATGCCAGAACCAGTCGAAAAACCGCACCAGGAACGGCCGGTCCAGCCCCAGCGACTCCCGGATGCGCTCCACATCCGCCGGTGTCGCCTGGTCGCCGGCGATGATCGCAGCCGGGTCGCCGGGTGCGATGTACAGCAGGCTGAACACGAACAGCGCGACCAGCAGCATGACCGGGATGGTGGAGAGAATGCGCCGGATAATATAGGCAAACATCAGCGAGCCACCCCGCGCCCGCTCATGCCTTGGTCACGTCCCAGAACACCGGGAACGGCGCCTTCACCACGCCCGAGAGATTATCGCGCCAGGCCTGCTTGAACTGGAAGAAACCGGTCGGGATGTAAACCACATCGTCCATCGCCGCCTTGTTCAGCGCATCGATCGCCGCCTTCTCAGCGGCAAAATCGCTTGCTGCGAACCATTCGGCGATCTTCGCCTCGACAAGATCGGATTTCGGCCAGCCGAACCAAGCCGTATCCCCGCTCGCATCCAGCGCCGTATACGGGGCAGGGTTCACGCAATCCGCCCCGGCGTGCCATGTATGAAAGATGTTCCAGCCGCCTTTGTCCGGCGGCTCCTTGCTTGCCCGCCGTTGCCCCACCGTGCCCCAGTCCAGCGCCTGATACTGCACATTCATCCCGATCCGCTTCAGCAGATCGGCGGTCACGTCACCCTCGGCCTTGGTGATCGGCACATCGGTGGCAACCAGCAGGATGACCGGCTCGTTCTTGTACCCCGCCTCGGCGAGCAGTTTTTTGGCACCTTCGTAATCGCGCTTGCCCTTCAGCGGTTCGCCGCCAACCTCCGTGTACAATGGCGTGTTCGGCGTGAAGAACCCCGGCAGCGTCTTCCACAGCGAGGCATCATCGCCGACCACGGCCTCCATATAATCTTCCTGACTTAGCGCGATCTGCACCGCCCGCCGCGCCCGCACGTCATTGAACGGCGGATACAGATGATTGATCCGGAACGAGCCGATATTGCCCAGCGGATCGGAGATGTCGACCTTGATGTGCGGCGCCTTCTGCAGCAGAGGGTACAGGTCGGAGATCGGTGTCTCCAGCCAATCCACCTCGCCGTTTTGCAGCGCCGCCGCCGCGGTCGCCCCATCGGGGACGATCTGCCATTCGATCCGGTCGAAATTGATCCGCTTGCCGCCGGACAGCCAGTTCGCTTTCTCCGCGCGCGGGGTGTAGCCGTCGAATTTCTCGAACACGGCCTTGGCGCCCGGGACCCACTCGTCGCGCTTGAACCGCATCGGGCCGGAGCCGACATACTCGGTGATCTGCTTGAACGGATCGGTCAGCGCCATCCGCTCCGGCATGATGAACAGGCATGGCGAACTGCTCTTGCCCAGCGCAAACAGCATCTTCGAATACGGGCGGTTGAGCCGGAAGCGGAAGGTCTGGTCGTCCACGACTTCCAGTGCATCTGTCGCCTTCTTGATCGGCAGGCCCATCGGCGCATCGCGCACCTGCCAGCGCCGGATGCTGGCGACCACGTCCTTCGCCAGCACCGGCTCGTTGTCGTGGAACTTCAGTCCAGGGCGCAGCCTGAATGTCCAGGTCTTGAAGTCCGGGCTGTTCTCCCACGATTCAACCATCTGCGGCTTCGGGTTCAACTGGTCGTCCACCCCGAACAGCGTGTCCCAGATCAACAATGAGCCGTTGCGCACCACATACTGCGTGGTCCAGATCGGATCGAGGTTGGCCAGATTCGCCTGCGGCACGAAGCGCAGCGTCTTGCTGTCGGCCGCGAGGGACAGCCGGGGCGCCGCCAGTGCGCCGGTTGCAGCAATGGCAGCCGTCTTGAGAAAACCACGACGATCCATTTTCAACACTATCCCTGTATGTTCGATCGTTTTCTTGCGCAGTCCCGGATAACGCGACGGGAAGCCTGCCCCACTGCGCAGCGAAACGCCACACTCTTTATCGACAGGCACGCCGGCCGACCCGATGGCGCGGCCGGCCCGGGCTGACATTGAGGACCCCGAAGCGGCGGGGACTGCGAAGAAACCGTCGATACATGCCGCCTCCGCGTCAGGAAACGGGCGTCTTCTCCCTGCGCATCACGCTTGATACAGCGGACGATATGACGAATTGAACACAGGATTGCGGCGGCGGCCAAGGGGGCAACCGCACACATTGGCGGCGACCGGATTGATTCGACGTAACCCGGCCTCAGCGGCCAGCCTATCAGGCCATCAGGCGGGGCCGTCACTCCACGGTCTGGATGACCTCGAACCCTTCGAACTCGGGATGCCCCAGATACAGCGGCTTGTTGCCGCCGGCGCCGCGATGCGCCTGGCGGAACGCTTCCGAGGTCGTCCACGCCTCGAACGCCGCCTTGTCGTGCCAGATCGTGTGCGAGGAATACAGCACATGATCGTCCCGCGTCGGGCCACGCAACAAATGGAACGAGACGAATCCGGGAACACCCGGCAAATGGGAGTCGCGGGATGTCCAGACCTCTTCGAACGCCGCTTCGGCGCCGGGCAGGACCTTAAAACGGTTCATGGCGATGAACATCGCAACTCTCTCCTGGATGTCGGCGCGCGGCGCGACCCGATGACGCTGCAATCCCAACAGCCGCCGGTCGCGGCCACAGCGATATCCGCCGGCGGAGCTTTGCGCAACTGGGCCAAGACGGCCGCAGAATGCCCCAGCCAAAGAAACCGCACCCGCACCTACCGTCCGCCGCCGTCGACCAGCACGTCAACCAGGCGATCGATCTCACCCGGGTCCCGCCACCGCAAGCCGACGCCGATCACGACGACCCGCTGCCGGAAAGGAGCCGGCAGCCGCACCGCGTCCTTCGGCGTCGTCACCAGGATCGCTTGGCGTTCCTCCGCCTGCCGCAGCAGCCCCGACAACTCCCGTTCGGAATAGGCGTGATGGTCCGGAAACGGCCGCCGTGCCACCAGCACCGCACCCGCTTTCCGCAACGGCTCGAAAAACTTGTCCGGATGGGCAATCCCGGCGAAGGCAATCACCGAACGGCCGGCCAGGGCCGCGACGGATGCATCCTGCACAAGCTCCGCCCGCAAGACCGGCAGGCCCGCCGGAAGCTGCCGCACCGCGCCCGCCTCGTCATCTCCGATCAGCACCGCCGCCCGGCAGCGCCCAGCGGCACAGGCCACCGGCTCCCGCAACGGACCGGCCGGCAGTACCCGCCCGTTGCCGAACCCGGTCCGGCCATCGATCACCAGCACCGAACCGGTTTTCACCAGAGTCGGATTTTGCAGCCCGTCATCCATCAGCAGCAGTTCCGCGCCGGCTTCGACCGCCGCCCGCGCACTGGCCGCCCGGTCGGCCCCGGTCCAGGTCGGCGCAACCTGCGCCAGCAGCAGCGCCTCGTCGCCCACCAGCGCGGCGGTATCGTCCGGTGCCACGCGATGCACGCCGCGCGAGGCGCCGCCATAGCCGCGCAGCAGAATATGCACCGGCCGGTGCGACAGGCGCTGCGCAAGATCCAGCACCAAAGTGGTCTTGCCAGCCCCCCCGACAGTCGCATTGCCGCAGCAGATCACCGGCACCGGCGCCTGCCACCCCGGCCGCCCGACCCGCCGAGCGGTCAGCGCGGCACCAACCACCGATAGCGGCGACAACGCTTTGGCCAGCAATCCGTCATGCGACCAGAAGGACGGGGCCGCCGGCATCAGGCCGGGGTCCGGGACCGCGCCGCATGCAACAGCCCCAACAGCGCCTCGGCGGTTCGTTCGGGAAGGTCCGCATGCCGGCGCACCGCGGCCGCCGCCTGTTCGCCAAGACGCCGGCACTGCTGCGGGTTGGCCAGCATTGCCGCAACGAACCGCGCCAGACCGTCCGCATCGGCGACCTCAACCAACCCGCCCGCATCGCGCAGCAGCGCCACATGCTCATCGAAATTGCCGGTATGGCGCCCGACGGCGATGGCACAGCCCAACCGGGCCGGCTCCAGCGGGTTCTGTCCACCACCCGGCGCCACAAGGCTGCGGCCGACCAGCGCAATCGGCGCGAGCCGGTACCACAGGCCCAGTTCGCCCATCGTGTCGGCGATCCACATCCCCGCACCGTCCGGCGGCTCCTGCCCGGCAGCCCGCCGCGGCGCACCCAGTTCCGCCGCCAGCGCCGGACCGCGATCCGGATGCCGCGGCGCAATGATCGTCAGTAGGCCGGGATACGCACCCACCAGCGCTCGATGCGCCTGGGCGATCACCGCCTCCTCGCCCGGGTGGGTGCTGGCGGCCAGCCAGACCGGCCGGCCGGCCAGAATCGCCCGCAGCCGATCGAGTTCAGCGGCATCCACCGGCAGCGGCGGCGCGCCGAACTTCAGATCGCCGGGGCTTTCGACATGCGGCGCGCCCAATACCGTCAACCGGTCGGCATCCGCATCGCCGCGCGCCTGCACCAGCGCGAACCCGCCCAGCACCCGCCGAGCGAGCTTCGGCACCGACCGCCAGTAGCCGAAACTGCGGTCTGACATCCGTGCATTGACCAGCATCAGCGGAATGCCCATCGTTCGGCACGCCGCAAGCTGATTGGGCCACAACTCGCTTTCGACGAAACAGGCCGCGTCGGGGCGCCAGTGTGCCAGGAACCGCGCGACCCAGGCCGGCACGTCCAGCGGCGCGAACCGGACCAGCACGTCGCCGGCCAGACCCATGTCCGGTATGCGCTGCGCCAGCAAAGCCTGCGAGGTCACCGTCCCGGTCGTCAGCAACACCGTCACCCGATGCCGCATCGCCTCCAGGACCGGCAGGATCGACATCGTCTCCCCCACACTGGCCGCGTGTATCCACAGCAAAGGCCCATCCGGACGCGGCGTGGCATCAATCCCCCGCCGCTCCGGCAGGCGAACCGCAACCTCGCGCCCGTTCGCAGCCCGCCGGCGCAGATTCAGCCGCAACACCGGTGCCAGCACCGTCGCGGCCACGCTCCAGCCGGTGGCAAGCAAACTCGGCGGCAGCGCCGTTTCGGCGCCGTCGGACCCGGCCAGGACAGGAGCGGTCATGCCGGACACAGCGTCTCGGCTCTGCCGGCAACCTCATTCAGCGCCGCGGTGATGGCCGGCAGCGATTCCTTCCAGCCGTGCCGAGGCACGCAGATCGCCGGCCCGCACACCACAACGCCGCGGCCGAACGGTAACGGCACCGGCATCCGGTCCCAGGTATTGAGCCGAATGCGCCGGCTGGTCCGCGCCGCCAGCGGCACCACCGGTGCGCCAGACAGTGCGGCAAGCTGGGCCACTCCGAACGCCGCCTGCCGCGCCGGCCCGCGCGGACCATCCGGCGTGATGCCGATCATGTCGCCCCGGCTCAGCACCGCCAGCAGCGCGCGCAACCCGGCCGCACCGCCGCGCGAGGACGACCCCAGAATCGGCGTGATGCCGAACCGCCTGACAACGGTGCCGATGAAGCGGCCGTCACGGTGCCGGCTGACCAGCGTATGGATCGGTCTAGGGCGGTAGAACGGCAGGGTCCGGGCGATCAGCGCCAGGCCCGGCATCAGCGGCAGGAACTCATGCCAGAACGCAAAAACCGCGGGAGCGCCGCTGCCGATCGGACGAAAATGCTCCTCCCCGTCCAGCGTCCAGCGCGTGGTGCGCAGCGCGAACGCCAGATAACGGCCAAGCAGGGCCGCCAGCAGGCCCTGGGCTCGAGGAGTGCGCAGCAAGGACTTCATTGCCCGGCCGGGTAGCACGTGACACCGATATGACGGAAGTGTGGTGCGGCTCGGGCCTGCGAAAGGCGCCTCCCGCTCAGCCAGTATCAACCCGGTTGCCGGCCAGGACCCGCGCGATCTCGCCCACCAGATCAGCCGCAGCAAAGGGTTTGCGCAACACCACGTGCGCGCCGCCCTGCCGCAGCAGAGCGTTGTCGGCATAGCCCGTCATCAGCACCACCAGAAGGTCCGGCCAGGTGCGCCGGACGATCGCCGCGAACTCCACCCCGTTGATTCCCGGCATCGCGATATCGGCGAGAACCAGGTCGGGCCGCCGGTCGTCCCGTTCCAGCATGTCCAGCGCCGAGGCGCCCGACATCGCCTCGACGACCTCATAGCCCGCGTCGTTCAGAATCGCCGCCGCGATCGAACGCACATCTGCGTCGTCATCCACCAGCAGAATATGCCCGCGCCGCTCCGCCGGCGCATCCTCCGCTTCGGCAAGCACGGCCGCCTCCGTCCCGGCAACGGCGCCGGCACGCGGCAGATAGACCGACACGCAGGTGCCCTCGTTCGGCGCGGTCCTGACCGAGATCCCACCGCCCAGTTGCTTGACCACCCCCAGCACCTGCGGCAGGCCAAGCCCCGACCCCTTGCCTGGCCCCTTGGTGGTAAAGAACGGTTCGAACATCCGCTCCCGGACAGCGTCCGGTATTCCTCCACCCGTGTCGGACACCCGAACCGCGACGTAATCCCCCGCCGGCGGTTCCTCGGCCACGGACGGGTCGCGCAGCGCCACATTCATCGTTTCAATCGTCAGCGCACCGCCCTCCGGCATGGCGTCGCGCGCATTGATCGCCAGGTTCAGGACCGCGAGTTCCAGTTGCGTCGCATCAGCCAGCGCCGGCGCAACCTGACAGCCGGCCTTCACGGTAATGCCGATCGCCCCGCCGATCGTGCTGCGCAGCAGCGGCAGCATCCCCTGGATCACCTGGTTCAGATCGACCGCCTCGGCCAAGATCCGCTGCTGCCGGGAAAACGCCAGCAGTTGCGCCGTCAGCTTGGCGCCGCGCTGCGCGGCCCGTGTGGCGCCTTCGATCAACCGTTCGGCCCGCTCCGGGTCCGATCGCCGGCCCTTGGCCGGCCGTTTCGTCATCAGCTCCAGATTCCCCAGGATCGCCGTCAGCAGATTGTTGAAGTCATGCGCGATCCCGGCGGTAAGCTGTCCGACCGCCTCCATCCGCTGCGCCTGCCGCAGTTCACGGTCGGCGCGCTTCTCGGCGGTGACATCCGCCGTCGCCGACCACGTCCGCACGAACCGGCCCTCGGCATCGAATTCGCCTACCGCCGCCAGCCGCCCGTCGAACACCCGCCCCGACCGGGTCACGAACTGATAATCCACCACCCGCAGCGCCCCGCCGCTCGCCAGCATCTCCGGCCATGACCGCGTGCGATACCTCTCGGCCGACTCCGGCGTCATGAAATCCGCCGGCGACCGCCCGATCACCGCCGCCCGCTCGTAGCCGAACATCGCCAGCCAGGTGTCGTTGACGTCGATCAGTCGCACATCCGCGCTGGTCGAGTGCAACGCCATCGGCGTCCGGTTATACAGCATCCGGTAACGTGCCTCGCTGCTGCGCAGGCCCTCCTCGGTCCGCCTGCGCTGCTCGATTTCCGCGGTCAGTTGCCGGTTCAGCGTCTCCAGTTCCGCCGTCCGCTCGCGCACCCGCCGTTCCAGGATCTCGGTTTCACGCACCACGTCGTGGATATCGATGGCCGAACCAAGCCAGACGGTGACAGCGCCGTCCTGAACCAGCGGCTTGTTGTGAATCCGGTGCCAGCGATAGGCGCCGTCGTGCCGCCGCAACCGCGCTTCGATGATATAGTCGCTGCGGGACGAAGCTGCAGCCTGACGCGCCGATACCAGCACGCGCTGATCCTCAGGATGCAGCAGCGACGTCCGAGCCGCCGGGTCGTCGCTCGGCGCGAACCCATGATACGCCAGGAAACACCGGTTGTAATAATGCGCTCGGCCGCCCGTCGCGATGACGAACGCAATGAACGGCAGCGTGTCCAGCAACAGGTGGAACCGGGCGTCATTCGCGTCCACCGCCGCATCGGCCGGAGCGAGATCGTGATCGCGCGCCACCGTCCGGGGTTCAGCCTCCGAACCGCGTGATCGTGCCGGCCGCAGAGCCGCTCAGACCGGCTTTCGCGCGCGTCGCGAACAGCGGTGCGACCACCGTCTCGGTCCATACGACGCTGTCATAGCCAAGCGCACCGGCGCTCCGCTCAATCCGCTGTTTCGCATCGTCTGCGGATGTCCCGATATGATAGGCTGTCAGCGCATCTGCCTCCGAGGCCGATTCGCAATCCGGATACGTCGCATAAAAGACGCCTCGTTCCACCTCGCAAAGCGTCGCGCGAAGCGTTCGGCCTTGCCTGGTCGCGGTCGCCATGAATCTCACTCCTCTGGGTAATCCCGTTCCAGCACTTTGTTTCAGCGATCCCGCACTTCGGCAGGCCGCCGCATTTGGTTTATGTAACGTTATCTATATGGTTCGCCGCACCGCACACGAAGAGATAGCGGCACCGGATCGAGGCATCAACTTTAGGCGAACCCGCCGCGATCGTTCACCCCCCCGATCCGCCCCGTTGCCGTTGTCTGATATGGCAACCCATACCCCTCGGCCCTACAGTTCCGCCCGCAACAAAAAACCAGGCGAGCCGATCGCCGCGACCGGGGGATTCCCATGACCCAGCACGACAGCAACGCCTCTCCCAGGGATGCGGCCGCATCGGTCGCCGCCCACCACGCCGCCACACGTGCGGACCTCCCCTTCGACGACACCACCAGCTTCGATGACGCCGCCCGCGGCTTCCTCGGCACCCACCCCGATGCCCGCATCACCTCATCCCAAGGCCGCGAAGTCTGGAGCCTCGCGCCCTACGCCTTCCTCGCCTCCGACGAAGCCCCGCCAACCGTCAACCCCAGCCTGTGGCGCCAGTCCCGCCTCAACATGAACCACGGCCTGTTCGAGGTCGTCCCCGGCATCTACCAGGTCCGCGGCTTCGACATCGCCAACATGACCCTGATCGAAGGCGACACCGGCGTCATCGTCGTCGACACCCTCACCTCCATCGAAGGCGCCCGCGCCGCGATGGAGCTCTATTTCGAGCACCGCGGCCGCCGCCCCGTTGTCGCCGTCATCTTCACCCACACCCACACCGACCACTGGGGCGGCGCAAAAGGCGTCCTCGACGAAACCACACACGGCGTCCCGATCATCGCCCCCGACCTGTTCATGGAACACGCGGTGTCCGAGAACGTGATCGCCGGCCCCGCCATGATGCGCCGCGCCCAGTACCAGTTCGGCCCCCTGCTCGCCAAAGGCCCGCGCGGCCACGTCGATTGCGGCCTCGGCAAGTCGATGGCGATGGGCGGCGTCGCTCTGTTGCGCCCCACCGACCTCGTCAAGGCAACCGGCGACACCCGCATCATCGACGGCCTGGAATTCGAGTTCCAGATGGCCCCCAACAGCGAAGCCCCCGCCGAATTCCACTTCTACCTGCCGCGCTACAAAGTGCTGAACATGGCCGAGAACGCCACGCAGACCTTCCACAACCTGCTGCCGTTCCGCGGCGCCGACGTCCGCGACTCGCTCGCCTGGTCGAAATATCTCAACGAAGCCCTGCACCTCTGGGGCGGCAAGGCGGAAACCCTTATCGGCCAGCACCACTGGCCGGTCTGGGGCGCCGGCCGGGTCCAAACACACCTGTGCCAGCAGCGCGACCTGTACAAATTCACCCACGACCAGACCGTCCGCCTGATGAATCACGGCCTGACCGCCGCCGAAATCGCCGAAACCGTCCGCCCGCCCGCCAGCCTCGATGCCGCCTGGCACACCCACGGCTACTACGGCCACATCCGCCACAACGTGAAAGCGATCTACCAGAAATACCTCGGCTGGTACGACGCCAACCCCGCCAATCTCGATCCGCTGCCCCCGGTCGAATCCGGCCGCAAATACGTCGAATACATGGGCGGCGCCGACGCCATCCTGCACCGCGCCCGCGCCGACTTCGCGCAGGGGAATTTCCGCTTCATCGCCCAGGCGCTCAGCCACCTCGTCTTCGCCGAACCCGACAACCAGCCCGCCCGATCCCTGCTCGCCGACACCTTCGAACAGCTTGGCTACCTCGCCGAGAGCGCCACCTGGCGCAACGCCTACCTGTTCGGCGCCCAGGAACTGCGCCACGGCATGCCGCAGGTCCCCGCCCGCCGCGCCATGCCGCGCGACACCATCGCCGCCCTGCGCACCGAACAACTCTGGGACCTGCTCGGTGTCCGCCTCAACGGCCCGAAAGCCGAGGCCAGGCACATCGTGCTCAACTGGACGTTTGTCGACACCAACGAGACCTACGCCCTCACGCTGGAGAACTGCGCTCTGACCTATACCGCCAACACCCACGCGCCAAACCCCGACGCCGCCTTCACCCTGACCCGCGACCTGTTCGACCAGATCATTGCAACCGAAACCACCTTCCGCGACGCCATGATCGCCGGCAACATCAACGTCACCGGCAACCCGATGAAGCTGGCCGAACTGATGGCGCTGATGGACGAGTTCCCCCGCATGTTCGAAATCGTCGAGCCGAAACGCACCGCCGTCACCTGACCGAACCCGCCCGCTACCGCACCCCCATCAACGGCACCAGGTGTGACAGGAAAATCTCCGCACAGGCCCGCCACGAGTAACGCTCCGCATGCACCCGGCACGCCACCCGATCCGCGCTCAGCGCATCCAGCGCCGCCACCCGCAGATCCTCATCCACCGACCCGATCTTGCCCGCGGCGTGACCAAGCACGTCCTTCGGCCCGGTCACCGGGAACGCCGCCACCGGAGTCCCGCACGCCAGTGCCTCCAGGATCACCAGCCCGAACGTATCAGTCCGGCTCGGAAACACGAACACATCCGCCGCTGCATAGGACCGGGCCAGCGCCTCCCCGTACCGAGGCCCAGTGAACGTTACCCCAGGGTAAGCCCGCTGCAGCGACGCCAACTGAGGCCCACCACCCACCACCACCTTCGACCCCGGCAACTCCAGATCCAAAAACGCGCCGATGTTCTTCTCGACCGCCACCCGCCCGACACACACGAATATCGGCCGCGGCAGATCGCCGAACGCATCGCGCGGATACGGCTTGAACAGCTCCAGATCGACCCCGCGCGACCACGCCCGGATGTTGCGGAACCCCCGCGCCGACAACTCGTCCCGCAGCGACTGAGTCGCCACCATCGTCCCTTGCCCCGCGGCGTGGAACCGTCGCATCCAGGCATAAATCGGCCGCACCGGCAGCCCGGTCCGAGCCTTCACATATTCGGCGAATCGCGTGTGAAACGCCGTGGTGAAGGCAAACCCCGTCCGCTTCGCCCAGCTTCGCGCCGCCATGCCAAGCGGCCCCTCGGTGGCGATGTGCAACGCATCCGGCGCAAACGCCTTTATCATGCGGATCAGCCGCCGCCGCGGCAGCAACGACAGCGCGATGTCGGGATAGGTCGGGCAGGGGACGGTGCGGAACCGGTCCGGCCCGATCACCTCCACCACATGACCCATGCCCTGCAGTTCCCGCACCACCGTCGTCAGCGTGCGGACGACGCCGTTCACCTGCGGCTTCCAGGCGTCCGTTACAATCAAAATACGATGGGAGGGCGCCGGCGGCAGCATCTCGTCGACACCAACTCTATCCGCAAGGGGAAGCGAATCAGGCAGCTGCGGGAACCCGCACCGAACGCGGCTCGAAGAACGACAGCCGGTTGACCGCCGCCCAGTCGATCAGTTCCAGCCGTCCGTCGTGATGCTCCACCAGCGCCGTGCAACTTTCCACCCAGTCACCATCGTTCAGATACAGCACGCCATCGACCTCGCGCATCTCCGCGTGGTGGATGTGGCCGCACACCACGCCATCGAACCCGCGCCGGCCGGCTTCCGAGGCCAACGCACACTCGAACCGCCCGATTGCCTTGACCGCCTCTTTCACCTGCCGCTTCAGCCACGCCGACAGCGACCAGTACGGGTAACCCAGCCGCCGCCGCACCGCGTTGAACCAGCGATTGACCACCAGCGCCGCCGTATAGGCCCAGTCGCCCAGCAACGCCAGGAACTTGGCATACCGCACCACGCTGTCGAACTCGTCGCCATGCATCACCAGCAGCCGCTTGCCGTCCGCCGTCGTGTGCTCCGACTGCCGCTGCATCCGGATGCCGCAGATCTCCAGCCCGATCGGCAGCCAGTTGCGAAACATCTCATCGTGATTGCCCGGAATATAAGTCACTTCCGTGCCGGCACGAGCGTGCCGCACGATCTGCTTCAGCACCTCGTCGTGGCTTTCATCCCAGTACCACGATTTCCGCAGCCGCCACCCGTCGATGATATCGCCGACCAGAAACAGGCTGTGGCAACTCGATCGCTTCAGGAAATCCGCCAGAAAATCACTTCGACAGCCTCGTGTACCGAGGTGAGTGTCCGAAATGAAGATCGCCCGGTAGGCGGGGGGCACGCCGATCTGGCACATCGCGTTCATTTCGGGGTACTCATAACAGAGTCCAATTCCGGATATTCCTATCGCGGCGCACCTGATACTGTCCTTCCCGCGCCGGAGAAGTTAAGATTCGATGACGCAAACGATTTTTACCCGCAGAATCAAAGATATTCATTTGGTCATTGAACCGTCACGGGAATAACATCAGCCGGTGGCACGCAGACTTCTTTACCCGGCAGGCAACCCTTCGATTCGCTGATGGTAATCGTCTTCAACCCCGTGGCCGGACGCCGGCGCGCCCATCTGCTGTGGCGGGTGCTGGATGTGCTGGTCGCCAACGGCGTCAGGCTCGACCTGGCGGAGACCCACCGCGCCGGCCACGCCGAGGCCCTGGCGCGGGAGGCCGCCCGCCGCGGGGAGCAGATGGTCGTCGCCGCCGGCGGCGATGGCACGATCGCCGAGGTCGCCAACGGCCTCATGGGCACCAACGCACGCCTCGGCGTCATTCCACTCGGCACCGCCAACGTCCTCGCCCACGAACTCGGCCTGCCCTTCGCCCCCAAATCGGTCGCCGCGGCGCTGGCCTTTGGCCGCACCACCACCCTGTGGCCCGGCCAGGCCAACGGCCCCGACGGCGCCCGCCTGTTCGTCCAGATGCTCGGTGTCGGCTTCGACGCCCACGTCGTGCACAACCTGCCCTTCCCGCTGAAGAAGGTGTTCGGCAAAGGCGCCTACGTGATGCAGTCGATACGCGAACTCGTCCGCTACCGCTTCCCCGCCATCCGGCTGCGCATCGATGACACCGAAACCGAGGCCGCCAGCGTCATCATCAGCAAAGGCCGGCTCTACGGCGGCACATTTCATCTCGCCGCCGACGCGGTGCCCAGCGATCCCGGCTTCTCGGTGGTGCTGTTCGATCGAGCCGGACCCTGCGCCGCCATGATGTACGGCGCCGCCCTGCCGCTGAACCTGCTAGGTCACGCCCCCGGCGTGCGCCACATCCGCGCCCGGCGCATCGATTTCCTGCAAAATGAGGCCGTGCCCGCCCAGACCGACGGCGACAAAGCCGGCTGCGCCCCGCTCTGGGTCTGCGATGCCCCAGGCCCGATCCAGGTCGTGGTGGGGTAGTGGCCCTGAATTCAGCGTTAACATTGACACATCGGCGCCGCTGCCTCGCCGTCATGCCGACGAAGAGCCTGCCCCAAGCGAAGGCTGGCGTCGGCATCCACGGCTCAGCCTTGCGAGCCTCACAGGCGTGGGTGCGGAACATCCGGTGCTGATCCGAAGCCGATGTTCGAGGAAGCACCGGGACGCCGAAGGCGTTCGTGAAGCACAAGCCGCCGGCTAGGGCGCTAGCCCATCTTATTCATCGCATAGCAGGGATTCGCAGATGGGCATGGTACAAACGTCTGGAATCGCATAGAGATTGGGTGCTGACGCCACTCTCGACGCCCGG